>JAEEGL010360510.1_pt1 | contig 65132 bp, 69 predicted proteins | sample 9134231 | NCBI WGS metagenome assembly JAEEGL01 (sample SAMN16246548, study PRJNA631951) | gut metagenome | biome: gut microbiome; feature: rumen; material: fiber-attached | host: Bos | place: Iran: Karaj | collected 2018-10
CGACGGTAATCCGACCCTCCAATTCGACGAGAGCAGTTTCAAAGGGAAGTTCGTTCTACTCTTTGACGATGTAGCCACCACAGGATCATCAATATATAAATACAAGATTCTAATAGAGCAACTTGGGGCAAAAGTCATTGGTGCCTTTACTATTGGTAGGACGAAGCATGAAAGAGGAACAACTCCTCCAAACATCTCCAATGGTTTAATCCAAAGACTAACAATTCTATAATAAGAAGTCCAATGAAAGACAAATATATAAGAACAACATTTTTCCACTATGTCAAGGTATTATTCCTGTTTCTTGTATTACTAAGGACGGACACCTATGCACAGGTGGCTTTATCGGATACCACATTAATCCCTATTGATTCAAAAATAAGAATCGGAAAACTTGACAACGGACTGACCTATTATCTCCGTCATAACAACTGGCCTGAAGACAGAGCTTGTTTTTATCTATGCCAGAGGGTCGGGAGTCTCCAGGAAACAGAAAGTCAAAGAGGTCTGGCACATTTTTTGGAGCACATGTGTTTCAACGGGAGTGAGCATTTTAAGGGAAATGCTATAGAGCATTACTGCGAAAGCCTTGGTCTTAACAATGGCGAAGGAATCAACGCTTTTACCAGTACAGATAAAACCGTCTATTACATTGACAATGTCCCAACGGACATTGGCCTTTCAAAACTTGACAGTTGTCTGCTAATCCTATACGACTGGGCAAATGGTCTTTCACTGGACTCTGTTGAGATTGAGAAGGAAAGAGGTATCGTTCATGAAGAGTGGAGAACAGATAGGGATGCCATTTCAAGAATCTACGAGCGCCAATTACCAATCCTCTACCCTACTTCAAGGTATGGACATAGATTACCTATCGGACTGATGAGTGTTATTGACTCATTCAGTCATAAGGAACTGCGTGATTATTATGAAAAATGGTACAATCCTGAGAATCAGTGTATCGTTATTGTCGGGAACATCGATATTGACAGGACAGAATCAAAAATTAAAGAGCTGTTTGGCGGGATAACTCCATCAGCCACTCCTGGCATTGTCAAAAGGGAAGAAGTTGAAGATCATAAGGGTATTATCTACTCTTTGGACAAAGACAAGGAATTACAGGACAATACTGTTTTCGTTCAGTTCAAGCACAACACCTTCAATATCGAAGAAAAGAAATACGCTAAGTACTGGATAGAAAACTACAAGACAAATGCCGCTATAGGCATGCTTAATGCTAGATATGATGACGAAGCACTAAAACCTGACTGTTCTTTCCTTTCTGCATGGGGAAGTGATGGCAGTTATTTTATTTCCGACACAAAAGAGGCCTTTCAGATATTCGCCACATCCAAAGACAATCTGCAGACCAAAGCTCTTGAAGAGATTATAAAAGAGTATAAGAGAGCTAAGGAATACGGATTCACTCCGGAAGAATACAAGCGCTATCAGGATGAAACCATTTCCAGACTGGACAATTATCTTCTTGGTTCAGACAAAATTGAGAGTATGGATCTTGCCGAAGAATATTACGACAACTATCTCTATGGAGAGAACATACCTTCAGCTGAAGACTATGTATCTATCATGAAAACAATAGCTACGACTACTACACTGGATGAAATCAACACCAGAATTAAGGAACTAATGCCACAAGACTCGAATAACATGGTTTTGGGATGTTGGTCGATAGATAAAGACAGTGTAGGTTATCCCTCAAATGAAGACCTGGATAATGCCTATCTGGCAGGGATGAAATCGTCAGTCACCCCATATGAAGACAATATGAAAGGTGCCAGTATTCTTAATGAGCTACCAACAGGAGGCACTATTATCAAAGAGCAATACCACAAAGACTTGGACTATACAACATTGGAACTATCTAATGGCGTGCGAGTGCTATTTAAGAAAACAGATATCGAAAAGAGCCAGATTCTCCTTAAGGCATATGGTAAGGCCGGGTGGTCTATGTATGGAGAGGAAGATGATCCAAATATCATCATGCTTAATAGCATACCATTTGGTTTTAATGGACTTACGGCATCACAATGTGGTAAGCTACTGCAAGGAAAACGTGTCAGCATTGACTATAACATTGCCCAACGATTGTTTACTTTTACCGGCAGTGCGAACCCGTATGATATAGAGACCCTGATGCAGCTAATTTATACAGATTTCACAAACATCACAAAAGATGAAGCAGAGTTTAAGAAGACAATAGAGTCAACAGCTCTATCAATAAGAAACAACAAAACTGTTCCCGAAAGTGCATTCTCTGATTCAGTTACAGTGACCACATTAGGTCATCATCCCCGTTATAAAATTCTTGAAGAGGAAGATTTAACAAAGGTCAACCTTGACCGGATATACGATATAATCAAGGAACAAACAGCTTGTGCAAAGAACTACACGTTTATCTTTGTCGGCAATCTTGACAGTGTTGAACTTAAGAGCCTTGCTATAAAATACCTCGGAGCGCTACCCAACAGTAAAGAGGTACAAAGAGGGCCATTCATTAAGACTTGGCTTCAAGATGATGCTTATTGCCACTTCACCAGAAAGATGGAAACCCCGAAATCCATGGTTGAAATGGAATGGTTTACAGAATCAATACCTTATTCCCTCAAAAACAGGATCCTTGCTCAAATATCCTCAAAGATACTAAATATGGTTTACCAGAAGATTATCAGGGAAGAAAACAGTGCCACTTACGGATGTTATGCCGATTATACCATGTTACGTGGAGATAAGGACGAATACCAGTTCGGATTTACGGCCGACTGTAGTATGCAGCCCGAAAAATGCGACTCTATTCTTATTCTAATGAAACAGGAATTCATAAAACTGTCACATAGTGTTGATGATATAATGTTCAAAAACGCCAAAGAAATCATGCTTAAAGACCTCGAAGAACTGGTAAAAACCAAAAATGGATTCTGGATAGATATCATCTGGCAGAAAGAGGACAAAGGGATTGACAACTACACGGACAGAAGGAAGATTATTGAAAGTATTGGGAAAGAAGACATAATGTCTTTTATGAAAACTCTTCAGAAGAATTCTCACTTTTGTGAAACATTGATGCAACCTGAATAGATGAAGGTTATGAAATTCGGACAGAGAAAATACATATCATTGATATTATTTCTGAGTACGGTAACTGTATTCAGTTTTGGCCATATTACGTATGAGAAGCATCCAGATAAGGCTAAATCGGTATCTTTAAACAATAACGTCAAAATAACCAAAGCTACTGACTATGTTCTTCCACTCAAAGGGACCAGTGAGTTAATTCTCCACAGAAAGGGATATACAGTCTCTTATAACAAATCAACAAAAGAACCTAATTGGGTGTCATGGCATCTGACAAGTGAGCATCTGTCTGGAGCCCTCAAGCGACCTAGCAATGCTTGGCATGAGGATTTTGATGTCCCCCATCCCAGAGCGACCCATGCAGATTACAAGAAAAGCGGCTGGTCACGAGGGCACATGTGTCCCGCCGGTGACAACAAATGGGACAGAGATGCCATGTATGACACATTTCTCTATTCTAATGTATGTCCCCAGCATCCAAAGTTAAACAGTGGTGACTGGAATGAGATTGAGATAGCTTGCCGCAAATGGGCAAACAGGTTTGGCGACATTTATATCATCTGCGGACCTATTTTCTTCCGCAAAGAACATGTGACTATCGGGAGAAACAAAGTTATAGTTCCAGAAGCTTTCTTTAAAGTTATCATCTGTCTTAATGGGACACCCAAAGGAATAGGCTTTATTTTGAGGAACACCGAGGGAAACAGGAAGAAAGACTTATATGTAAATAGCATATCACAAGTAGAGAGGATTACGGGAATGACATTCTTCCCTTCCCTACCCGAAGATATATCCTCCATAATCAAGAACAGTACAGATATCAAGATATGGGAGTAGATGACATTTTTTTAGTGGAGCATATGAAAATCATATTCCTCGATTTTGACGGAGTCATGGACACAGCATACTATGATCACATCCTTAACAAGGATGGGCTGCCATGCAGTGACGAATATGGTATTCTCTTCGACCCTGAATGTGTCAAAAACCTCAAATACATTATTGATCAGACTGGTGCTGATATAGTCGTATCTTCCTCATGGAAATACATGATGGAATACAGAGATTTCTTGGAGATGTGGAAAGCCCGTAACCTACCTGGTTTTGTGACGGATGTGACTCCAATCCCCAAAGAAAGGCGTAACCGAGGTGATGAAATAGATGCCTGGCTTGCAGAGTGTAACGTGGAATGTCAGTACGTCATCATCGATGATCTGAGTGCTGACAATTTCAATGAGCACCAAATACCACGATTACTATTGGTAAATCCATTTTATGGATTGGATGAGGATACGGCAGAAAGGGCGATTACAATCCTTAACCATTGATAATCACAGCTACTCTTAATAATAACAAGTAATACAATAATAGGCCCATTGTATGAACCAATAAGATTATTGTATGAACAGAGTGGCAACAAAAAATCCTTGAATAATTTGTCAGTTTCAAAAGAAATCTATATCTTTGCACCAAGTTTGTATCAAGAGTGGCGAATAAGCCCACCAACCGGCCTATACAGAATCGTTGGCAGCGGTGGTAAAAGGATGCGAGTGAGAATGTTTAATTCACTAAAGATTAACGATTATGGAAATCAAGAAAATTGAGAACTGTGACTATGTAATGTTCCCGCGTCTGCAGGAGCAGGGTGTTGAATTTAAGCATGTAGAGCGCGAGGCCTTTCGTGCCGAGCTGCGTCATGTAAAGGGCCATGGTGACTACTGGCTCCTCCATCAGCAGGCCGAGCCCCACGTGACGGTACACATTCAATTGGCAAAGGACGAAATCCATTTTGACAGTATCCTCGGTTGGTTCATCGGCCAGCAGAAACTGCATGAGTTCGTACGTGACGATTATACCTTCATCAGTGCTTTTGCGGGAGTCAACAGTGATGAGATGCCTTTTCGCTACCCCGATAACATCAAGTGCATCGTTTACGCCCTAAGCGATTCAGCCCGATGGTGGCATGAATATGGACATGAGGCCATGAAAGGGACGTTGTGAGGTATTACCACCGCACAACTTCCCTTGTTTCAGATAATTATCGAATTAATATTTATCATAACGATTGAAGTTATGCGTCTTTGCAAGGAATATTGCCATGCGAACATTGGCACCGATGGACTCCATTCGTTTAACAAAAGCGTTGGCCGTCTTACCGGTTGTTGTGATGTCATCAACAACTAAGACATTCTTGCCACGGAAGAAATCCTCATCGATGTGGTAGCACTCTTTCACTCCGTCTGCAAGTTCGTGCACATGGCTGATATGCACTTTCTGACGATGACCATTAACGATGATATGTCCAAAGCCATTCACAGTACCGAGACGTTCAGACAGAATCTCTGAGAAGTTCTTGAAACGGATGTTATTTGTCCTTTTGCAACATGCGGGGATACATACGATAATAGTATCATGGAGATCCATCAGAGAGAGTGTTCTTGCCATCTCCCTTGCAGCCCATCGAATAGCGTAACCTCTGCCGTTTTTGAAGTCAAGGATGCGTCTGTCGAGGTCTATCTGCTCGAAAGTTGCGCGTCTGAGGTATCGCTGTGGAATGTAGTCGTATAGTGCATATCTAAGCATGTTGTCGATGTTTTGTGATTTTATTGACTGGAGCCAAGGGGTAAACTTTTTATGTTAGAACTCTCATGGACAGTTTTTTTTATTGGCTGTATGCCGTAGGGTATAAACTTTTTACATCGCCAACAAAAAGGTGCACTATAGGGAAATGAAGACAAGGAATTTTTGCAAATTATTCTGGAATACCCCGTTTTTAATTGAAAACTGTGGAAGGCTGCCAGTATAATTTACTAAAAATAAATATACGTCTGAATAATATTCAGTAAGGATGTTGATACTTGCCGCATTTCACATCCACCTTAACTTTGCGACGTAAAATGTTGTTAAGTACCAACAAGGCAGGAAGGCAGACAAAAAGCTGGCTAATGAGAAAAATAGGCAGATTGCCTCATGGTCAGAGATGATTCTTTACTCCCATATCACAAGATTCCTTGGTAAGGATATCTTCTTTACCTCACCACGGATTCCATCAATATAATAATGCTTCGCCATATAGTTATCGAACTGTCCGACAAAAGCTCCACGAATTCTAGCGCACTTCTCATTAATTGAGTTAAGTAATGGATTTGTCACATCCTCAATACTCTGCAATGCCCTATCAGTAAGTCCGAAAGGCTTCAGTTTATTATAAATGCTCGTCAGTTCCTTGCGATAATCTGGAAGATGCTTAAAATACAGGCCTTCTGGATGCTTCAGGAATAACAGATACACAGCTTTTACCAAAGGCTCCATTTTAATTTCCATATCATTGTAATCTGGTAGAATAATACGATAATCCTTCGTGATAACAAGTCTGCTAAGCCTGTCATCAGGATGAATGAGTTGTTCCAAGATATATTCTGCTATCCCCCTCTGTCTGAGCTTTGCAATCCTTTCTTTGATTTCCTCAATTAAGTCATCAGTGTTTTCTCCCGATTGTTGGGAGTTAAAATGCTGATCAGCGTCAAATGACGGTGTTACAGGAACATCTAAATCATCACAAGGCCCCCATTCGTCATAAGACACAGATGATTCAGAGGCTTTCGGTATGAATGGAGGAAGCGAAGTCTTTTGATAATCATCGAGCCGATTTCCATCAATTTGGAAATTTCGTCCTCTACTTATTGAACTTTCTAAGGCAATCTGCTTACCAATTTTGTGCAACTGGTCTGATATTGACTCGGAGCTTGTAGAAGATATCGGATAGAAACGGTTGATAGCTTGATCCTTCCCACCAACTCTATGTATGTCTTCCGTTCGCATGAAGCCCTGCCTGATTAGCTTTCGATCGTCAGGATTTTCCAAATGCTTTAAAATGAAATCATTCCCAACAGCAGCAGTGGCCAATTCCGCATTATTTAGATATGGCGCTCTATATTTAAGGACCTTCTCGTCAGCGAGACGCTTCATAAGAAGCGGCAAATAAATAACCTGGAAACCTATCATCTTTCCCCAACCCTCAATAACTTCAGGATTCTTTTCAAACAAGTCTGAGATAACGGCATCTTCCTCGCTTGCAACATAAATCAACTCTTTTGGAGCTAATTTGCCTGACAGTTTAAAAGTAAACTCATTCTTTTCCAAGTTATCAAGTTTGGGAGTATCGTCAATGGGATTCTTAGGCTGTGGATTCTTTGAGATTTTCTTAAGCATATTGTTTTCATACAGGAAAAGTAGGATAAAGCCTATAGCGACTATAACATCAATGATGTTCCAGACGGTTCTGCCCAATGTAATCTTGACAAAAGGCTGAAAAAGGAGCGCCAGAATACCAAAAGTCCAGGCAAAAATCTCTTTCTTAGCGACATAACTCTTATAAGCCATGACACCGAAGCTCATCACAGCCACAAGCCGAACCAGATTAAAATATCCAATCGGCATCGGAGCAAGACAAAGCAGAAACATTGCTGCCAGAATCAGGTATGTATATCTCATCGCTTTATTATAGAACAGTTATAGTTATTGAAATCATTATTGTGCAAAAATACAAATTATTATTCACATTATGCATCTGAAAACAAAAAAAGAGCAACAAATATTATATATTTTGTTTGTGCTCCACCTTTACAGGTCAATATGGTTAATAATCTGTATGACTCTCAATTATACATTTAGAAAGCGAATCAACCATGATAGCAGTGTTCTCCTTGAATTTGTTTTTTGCAGCTCTTTGAATATTATATTGGTCTTTGGGAAAAGTATTCCTAACTTTAATCCAATCATCAAGAGCCTTTACGAGTGGTTTCCTTGAAGCATGTATCTGATCGTATAACGAATTGTAAGCAGCCAATCTTTCATTTCCGAAGTATTCTGGAGCATTATTATCTCTGATAATAGAGTTTCCCACCTTATCAACAGCCTTTCTAAAGTCAGCCTTTGCTAGAATCAGATGGTGGTCAATATCCTTTCCAATATCTTCGCGGTCATATATTCGCATGGCAAACTCCCTACGATACTGCTTATGAATGCGTTTTAGATCATCCAAGCGCAATTGCAATATGACATTCATCTCTGAAAGAGAAGCAGGACCGGCACCACTTCCACCAAACCAATCCCAATAAACGACACCCAAACAAAAGAGTCTCATGGCCTTTTGAACATCATCCCAAGCACTCAGCTCATTAACAAACGAGTGATCATATTTTAGAATACTGTTTCCCTCTGTAGCCGTACGATATATTAGAAAATTATTCTGTAAGCCAATGTTAACAATCATTCCCATAGTAGAATAGTCTGCATCCTGTTCGAAGAAAGCAGCTATCTCTGTCAGCATGGAGTCTGCCTTTTGTATTCTCGTCAGATTTGATCCTGGATAAATCGAGTCAAAACAATGCGATAAGACTTTCTCGCATTGTTCTTGCCACACAACTCTGCCAATAGTATTGAAGTTTGCTGCAACAGAGTCCAGATGCCAGAGTTTTTCTGCCACAAGAACAAATCCATGATTGAGCGAATCATGGTGAGGGAACCAATATGCTAATCTCTCGGAGGCTTCTTTACTGACAATCACCGCAGCACTGTCGACTGTCTCTTCATTCTCTTCTTCTTTAGAAACAGATTCCTCATTCATTTGCTTAGGAATTGCGACAACAACGATGCCAACTATAATAATTGCAATTACAATGAATATAAACTTTTTCATATGCTGCTTGTTATATCGTAAAACGAATGCCTAATTATTTCCATACCTTGGACGGAATTGTTATTCTTTCCAATTATCATTCCTAATATAAATCTAACATTTCAATTTGCCATATCAGTCAGCAAGGATAAAAGAATTCTTGTCTTCAACCAGTTCACCACAGCACTTAGGACAATGTCCGTCTTTTGCATTCCATGTGTAGAGCCCTTCCTTCCCACATCTGGGACAAGTAATAAAATATCCCATCTCTGCAATGTCTTTTGTTGAGATAGATACGATCTCTTTACAATTCTCACACAAAAAATCAATATATTCTCCTGACATCAAACCATAATGACCGTGAGGATCCGTTTCTACCGTGTGCCCACAGTCTTTACATACAAACCTTTTAAACGTTGCCATAATACAATTCTATTTGTTTAGTTAAAGAAAAAACTATTCTGTCATTAATCATTACTCCTTAAATCCCAAACATCATTCATAGTGAGATTGCCATCACCTTTCTCTATCAACTCCAGCACCATACCTGGCCAATGTTGGAACAAATCGCCAGGAGAATTATAATTAGCATTCTCAGCTTTCTGACGGAAACCACTAAAGATACTCTTGACCATTATAAGGTGATTACCAAATCCAAGATATACCGAGTCCCAGCCATCATTAGTTGACCTATTCCCAAACACGCCGAATTGGATATCCTCAAAAACAGGAATAATATCTATAATATGACTTTCATCAATGCAGTCATCTCCCCAGCAATAGTTTGCATGATAGATACAACCATCTGCATCAATGATGTAAATGCCACCGCCTTCTCCCATAGCTCCACCACAAGCATAAGAGAACGCCTTAATATCAATGTTAAAATAGTCTTGATAATTTGACTCTGTAATTTCTATAAGTTTCATTTTGATCTGTATTTAAAACGGTTCTTATGATTATTTTAATAATTCAAGTTTTGCGTCCCCGAATTCTACAATACGCTTTTTCTTATTTTCCTCCATATCGATATCTTTTTGCAAATATACAAATAAAAATTCTAATTATTCAACTTAAGATGACAAAACTGTTCCTACTAATATATTTTATTGAAGTTGTCCCCAATTTGTTTCCAGAAAATGCGAGAGAAAGAGTGCCCATTTACCTTCTGGATTCTACTGACCTTGAAAGTACGCTCCTCACAGATGTCCATCCTATATGCCTGAATATACATGCCACCATAATAGCGAGAGTATCTGATGTCTGAGATTAAACATGTAAACACCCTACCATTTCGTGTGCAATACTCTATCTCTATCTTCTGATGAAGTTGCACAGCACGGTCTATAACCTCCTCTATCGTCATAAATTAATAAGGAGCAGGTTCGTTACTGGTAGGAGGTATCTGGATTGGCATGTCACCAAATGGATTATCTTCTACAGGCATATTATTCCCCCCATTCATGCTAGAACCTCTTATTTCCCCACCAAATGGAGGCAAATCGCCCAACGAATTGCTCTCGACATTCTCAAATCGCGTATACTCCCCACGGAAATTCAGCATGACAATATCGGTGGCACCCTTACGGTGTTTGGCTATAATGATTTCAGCCTTGCCACGGTAGTCAATTGTTCCATCAGAAGATTCATACAAATGATAGTACTCCGGACGATGGACGAACACAACCATATCCGCATCCTGCTCGATGGCTCCAGATTCTCTGAGGTCAGACAACTGAGGACGTTTCCCTTCAGGGCCTTCTCGCCCTTCTACACCACGATTGAGCTGACTAAGAGCAATAATTGGTATATTCAGTTCCTTAGCTAGTCCCTTTAGTGATCGAGAGATGGTGGAAACCTCTTCCTGACGGCTATTAAAGCGCATTCCATTGGCGTTCATCAATTGAAGATAATCTATCATGATCAACTCAATCTTATGCTCACGAACCAACCTCATTGCCTTTGTTCTCAATTCAAAGACAGAAAGGCCAGGAGTATCATCAATATATAAAGGGGCATCCATCAGATTTACAATCCTTTTGTCAAACCGATCCCATTCATCCCGGTCCAGCTGTCCGTTCAAGATCTTCTTTCCGCTTATCTCACACACATTTGAGATCAGTCTATTCGTAAGCTGTACACCAGACATTTCCAAGGAGAAGAAAGCCATAGGTCTTCTCTGATCTGCAGCAATATTCTTTGCCATAGACAATGCGAAGGCTGTTTTTCCCATGGCAGGTCTACCAGCAATTATCACTAGGTCTGAATTCTGCCAACCACTCGTCAAGTCATCTAGTTCGTAATAGCCTGTAGAAATTCCCGTCACGTCACCATTATTACTAGATGCTGCCTGCATGATTTTTTCCGCTTCCTTGATTAGAGGATTGATCTGGACATAGTCCTTCTTCATATTCTTTTGAGCAATATCAAAAAGAATCCTCTCAGCCTCCTGGATGACATCATGTACATCATTGGTTGCATCAAAAGCCTTTGTACCAATGGTGCTAGTATAGGATATCAGTTGTCGCGATAGGAACTTTTCAGCAATGATGTTTGCATGGAACTCAATATTTGCAGATGTCGCGACCATTGAACTCAGTTCAGCAACATACACAGGGCCACCGACATTCTCCAAATTCCCCATCCTTTCCAACTGCTCAGTTACAGTAAGCACATCCACAGGTTTCTCATTGATGCTCAGTTGTCTGATGGCATCATATATTATCTGGTGACGAGGTTCATAGAAACTCTCTGGGCGTAATATCTCACAGACAAGGAGATAGGCTTCCCTGTCTATCATAAGAGCCCCCAGCACAGCTTTTTCCATTTCCGGAGCCTGGGGTTGTATATGCCCAAAATGAGGATCTATGGGCAGTTGGCTTTGTCTGTTACGGCGATTATTGTTTTTCTGTTCGGCCATATTATCTCCTTTCTCCGTATTGTTCTCTACGCATCTGCAACTCTAACCATTGCTGGTCGCCTTTTGTTGAACGGCCAAACAATGCGGCAATTTTGATTCTATCATCCCCGAAATTCTCCTTATACCTGTATCTCAATTCCTGTCTGATTAGGGACACATTACCACTTGTTTTATCCTCGAATTCGTTAATGAGTTGATTCGTGGACATTTCTTTAATGCGATTTTCCCTTTCACCGAGCCTATCCATGTACAGGATCTTGAAAATCTCCTCCTTCAAGATTTTTCCTCCTGATATCCATCTGCTAGTATACAATGACATCAACTCTTCACGTGAAAGAGCAGGAAGCATATCAACACATTTCCTTAGTTCCTCATCATTCCACCCTGAATAATAAAATCTCTTCGCCTGACCTAAGATATACTTTAACTCGTCCATATTAACCGATTTTTAACCAACATAATTTGAAAAGAAGCCTTGATTATCGTCTTACTTGTTTATTAGGTTCCTAATCTTACCAAAGAACCCGACAGATTTCTTATCACCAGTACCATCAGGCATAGCCGCCTTATCTCTCATATTATTTTCTTTCCTTGTCGGTTCCACATCCTCACCTCCATAATAATCGTAGCTGTCCTCTTCAAGGATACATTTGCCGAAACAGGATAACTGATCATAGAAGCGATTTCTCCTATTTCTTTCCTCATACAGCATGGATTGAGCTCCTGTATCTGAGTATTCAAAACTCCGTCTGCTTCGGATGCCCATACTATCTGCCACGGCATCAACATTCTGATTCGTGCCAATATAGACGAAGAGCCAACCTTTTTCCTTCAAGTCAGAAACCATCTTCTTAATTGCAGAACCATTATACTCTTTGGATGCATTCTCCATGCCATCAGTAATGATCGTCACTAAGACGACATCATCATCACTGATATTACTATGCAATTCTGAGATAGACTGGCCCATAGCGTCAAACAAGGGAGTACAATTCCTTGGAGAGAAATCCGTCCAACGCAGTTCTTTTCCCACTTCAACCTTCTGCCGATTCATTACGGTATGGATCCTTGAACTATTGAAAGTGACGAATGACACATAATGTTCCTGGTCTTCATGCTCGCCCTGTGCAGTGACAATCGACTGGAGAGTTTCATTTAATCCACTTACTGCCTGCTCAGCAATTACCTGCATTGAGCCACTCTCATCAAGAATAATCAAATTATAAACTTTCTGCTTCATATCTTATACATACTAAAATTAAATTCAGTTGCAAAGATATGAAGATAAAAGACTCATGCCAAACAAAAATCGTCCACAAGGCTTGTGGAAAATGCATTTTGTTTGGAATAGATTTGAGAACAGTTAATGAAGAATATTCTCCAGTTCCTCTACAGAATTGACTTGAACTGATCTTATCCCGTCCTTCTTTGCCAGAACTCCCATTTCTTCAAGCTTAAGAATCACAGAATGTGCAGTATTGAACGAGCATTTCAATTCCTTTTGCAAGAATGCCTCATTGCACCTCTTATTCAAGACCATCAACTGGACTGCCTTAACAAGCAGTTCTTGATCAGTACACAAAGAATGGCAGAAATTTCCAGATGTAGAAAAGTCTTCCGAGTGTTTAAGAACATAATCAGCCTTACCTTTCGGTTGCGTTGACAGATATTGAATGATTATGCTCTTCGTAGAATCATCAATCAGGGCATTTGATACTCTTTTTGTCATCTGCGAAGAACTATCCTGATACAGGAAATCGCCATAAGGCAACAGTTTCATTGACTCGGAGCTATCCATAAAAGCCTTTGCCATGATTAAGCTCTCGTGTCTGAATGTGATTCGCGCACGTATACATTTCCTTACCTCATCAGACATAACCGTCCTCTTAATCTTGTTACCTGTGGCCAAGATAAGTATGATACCACAATCATATCCGTTTTTTATCTCATTAGAAATGGCGGCATTAGCATTCTTGATATCGTTCAGTTCTGACAACTCATCGACGACCAGCACAATATAAGGAAGAAAAATGAATCCCTCATTGGGGTTCAGGTCGCCAGACATATATTTGGAATTATACTCTGCAATGTCTGATGAAGCAGATTTTACCAGCAACTCTTTTCTGAAAGCCAGTTCCTGTTCAACATCCTGCAGAAGCATGCTTATAGAATCGGCATCATTAGCAATATATTTTCCACCGTGAGACCTTATCAGGAAGTTTTGAGCAATATCCTCATATGCATGATAGCTTGTATTATTAACAGAAATAACGGCAAACTTCAGGAGGCAGGGATTACAATGGAACATCAATGAAAGCATCATCGAATGTACACAATTCGTCTTTCCCGAACTTGCCATACCACTGATTAACACACTTCCCAGTTCATCAAGTCTGAATGAGAACGGGCTGCCATCAGGCTCCATGCCAATAGAGCAGTACAGGGATTTCTGGAGTCCCATACTATCAGAGGGGACAACTGGGAAGAAGGGTACTGCAGAATCATCTTCCTTTGGAATCTCTACACCTATTCTGGTTGTACCAGGAATTGGTACATGCATTCTACATCCGATTGGTGCCAAGGCATCAGATATCTTATCCTGAAGATACAAGAGTTTGGTTATACGAATATCAGAAGCCAGAGCAAAGGTCAGGAAAACCATTGTTGGAGTCTGGAAAGACTCTATTTCCGAAATACCAATATTATACTCAGACAAAACATCTCTAACATGGTCTATAACAGGGGTAACATCATCAAATGATTCGCCATTTTTTAAAAGATGCATATCTGGCAATCGATAATTTGGTATTAAAGAGAACGGATCCCTTACAGAATATTTACCCTTAATGACAATTTCTTCAATATCTTCTTCTTCCGACTTAACTTTCAATATAGAATCAAATGGAAGCGTTTTCATTCCCAAACAGTCAACAAGCCACTGAAAAACAACCATTAGTTTCTTAATCTGATAGCCGTATCGGGTATGCATTTCTGAGATATACGAGCATATTTTCAAACTTGGATCACCACTTTCCATGGAATGTTGTAGGATCATTTCGGAATAACCGTCATCTATGACATCCAATAGTATTCGGCGTTCTGCACGTAGATCCTTTAAGATACCATAGTCAGAAAGTATATAGACAAATCGCCGTTCTTTAATCACATCACGGCCAAAATCTGCGATTATCTTCTCTATTTCGAACTGAATATTATTCATTTGCGATATTTCTTTATGAAAGTTTGAGCGTCATCAAATTCCTTTGGGGTGAACATTCCTGGTTTAACAGTAAGCCAGCAATGCGGACAAACACATTGCAGATTAGACAGTCTGTTATCATTCATGTTACCGTTTTTATGATGAACTCTCATATAATGATAATCCATACGTGTTGAAACATGGGAACCACACAACTCGCATGTGTAGTCTTTCTCACGTAGATAATTCTCAAGAATAAACTTACCGAACTCTTTTATAATCAACGCTTCCGCTTTTGACGGTGTTTTTTTCGTTTCATCTGCATAACAGATCGGACATAAGCATATCAAGTTAGCATCCCTGTTATCCGCATTCTTACCATTCTTATGATGAACCTTCAACAATGGATATTCAAAAGGATTTCTCAGATGAATACCACACTTCTCACACGTATAATCTATTTTCTTCAGATAGCGTAATCTAACAGTTGCCCAATCTTTGGTATACCCCCAAGGGTCAATTTCGGTATCAGTATTTTCTTGAGTCTTTTCTCCTTCTTCTTTTAATTTCTGAACAAACTGATTTGATGTTATTACATGAGGGAATTCATTAGATGCCATTTTCTGGCAAAATTTGCAAAGTGGAAGTCCTGTAACTTCTGTTTCTTCGTCACCATTGTCCGTATCCCTTACCATAACGGTTTCCACATTGGCGCCACGATAGTCAGTACGAAAAGCCCCACGTCTGATAAAATCAGAGATGACTTCACACTGACGAATATGGAAACGAGGCTTTCCATGTTCAATCAGTTTATAGCTGCGCTTGTACATGAAAATCTTTCTCAATGTACCCGTTTCATCTCTATAAAAGATACCATCATCACTCATAACAATGTTATCACGAATCTCTTTAGCATCCAAATCCGTTACAGGAATAGGCTTATATCCCTCAGCATTGCCCACATTATATCCTAATGAGCGCAATAAGTTTTTAAGCCCATCAAATGAATATATTGGAGTTGGTCCCTCGTTATTGTGATTTTTATCAGGCATCTTTAGTCCTTATTATTTCTTACAAAATCCTCAAGCACCTTTTCACCAGAGGTTACGATACGGAATTCTACCCGTCGTGATTTGTCCATATCAATATCCTTACCGGTCTCATAGCAGAAGTTTCCATCAGCATCAAGAGCTCTACCATAAGAGAGGCCGTTTGCTGTTAACCAAAACTCAATCATTCTGCGTTCTTCATCTGTATATTTAGCAAATTCAGGCATTGTCCTAAAATGCCACAGGACACTTACAGATCTCAACTGAGACAGAATAGCATTAGCAATATATGGGTCTTTATGAAACTGTGGAGCCGGAACATCATCAGTATGTCCTTCTATTCGTATCTCCTTGATTTGATGTCTATACAAGGTATCTTTCACAAGGATATCAAAATACTTGGGAAGAAACTCATCTAATATCTCTTTGAACTCAGGAGTCAGATCATAGCTTCCTGTCTTAAACAGGACATTAGGGTTTGTAAATGTCATATTCAAGTCTCTTCCGATGGTCATCTGCCACCTAGCTGTGTCGGATTTGAATTTGTCTATCAGTTTATCATGCAGTTCCGTTTTGACATCTACAAAATCCGACAAAACCGTCTGGTTCTTCTTCACCCTACTGATATATGCAATAGCAATAAACAGAAAGATGATCATCAGACCTGTCATTAAGTCAGAGACCGAAAGCCATACATTATGTTTTGCCATAACTTTCTACTATTTATTCTTATTAACCATAGCCTGAATACATACATCAAGCTGAGAGAGAGTTTCACTTAATCTGTTATAGAAATGCTGGTCGAGTGTCTGAATCTCGCCTTGGAGGAACTGTGCACTGTCGTGCAGGCGTTTCTGGGCATCCATGAGATTTTTCTTAGCTTCAGCCCAGAAGTCATTGCTATAGTCACGGAGTTTATCCAGTTCTTCAAGTTTCTTTATCAGGTCATTAACAGAATCAGCAAAGTTCTTCTGTTTGTCCACCCACTTGTTCAGGTTCTGGGTATATGTCTGGTACTCTGCGACATTACGAGCATTTGCCTCAGCAGCATCTTTCATAGCTTTAGCTGTAGCTACAAAATCCTTATCTTTCGACATAACCTGTTCAAGTCCCAAGACTATCTGATGTAACTTGCCGCCATCAGTAAGAAGACGTTTGGTGTCAGACTCGACATCTTTCAGTGTTGTCGAAGTTGTCTCAAAGCTTGTATTCATTTGGTTGTATTTACTTGTCAAAGAAGAAATCATGTTCTTATTCTCCTCTTGCCATGTAATCATCCGGCCTACACTTTCGTTGAGTTGTTCGAAGTTCTCTTTGATCAGCTTACCGATAAGAGCATTCATCTGTTTCTCGAATTCGAGTGTAACAGCCTTCATCACCTCTACGAGAGCTTCTGTATTGCTCTTCTTGAGTAATTCAGAGAACTCATTAAACTTATCTGTAAGGAGAACATTTGTTTCCTTCATCTTCTCCTCAATTTCAGTCACCTCGTCCCTGATGACAGGGCTTAACTTCTGGATTTCCTCAATAATTTCAGACTGTGTGGTGTATGTACCAGTTGATGTCTCAACAATTTCAGCAACGTTCTCATTAATAGACTTAATGAAGTCTGCCTGAGTACCTACGTTCTCCTCAACATTGCCAACGGAAATTGTCAGACTCTCCAATTTACTGTCAATTGTTCCATTGATTACACCCAGTTTTTCAGACAACTTCTCTAACAAGGCAGCTTCCTCTATCAGTTGAGCCATCATTACTTTTTCAACATCACTAATTGTTTCCTTCAATACATCTGTATTCGCAATTACAGCTCTTTCTACATTTCCAACAGAACCTGATATATTATCGGATGAATTGAAGATAGCTTCCTTTATAGCCTGTTCAGAATTGATAAGAACCTTATAAACTAAATCTTTCGAGTCGTCAATAGCAACTTTTGTAATATCAACAGCTTCTTTCGTGCTATTAATAGCATCCTTGACCTCAGCCAACTTCGACAATGATGTTTCAGACTTAGTCTCTATGCCCTCAAGTTTATTTTCTAATAACAGTTTTATCTCCTTCGTATCATTACTGAATATGGCAATGCTGTCAGCTATATTTTGAGATATCTTGTTTTGTGACTCCATAAACTTTGAAATGGAAATCATAAAGCCATTCTGGGATTCCGTGAATTTTTCAAGCTGTTTAGACATTTCATCCATCTTATCTTCAGAAGACTTCTCCATCTTCGATATAGAATGAGAAATCAATCCTGCAGCCTGATTAATATCAGACACGCCTTGGTCTTTCTGGTCAAATCCAGAACTGACAAGTTTTGATAGGATTATTGATCCTACCATACCTGCCAACGAGGTAAAGAATGCTGTCTTCAGGCCACTTAACAACAATGGAATACTCGCATCCAGGTCGTTTGGATCAAAATTCATAAGACCCATCGTAATACCAACAAATGTACCTAATACTCCCAACGATGACATCAAAGTTGGGAGACCTTCAATCCATCTGCGTTTAGATATCAGTTCATCATTGTTCTTCTTAATAAAGAAGTACACCAAAGCCCATATAAAAGCGAGAACGACAAAACCTGTCAGGCCGTAGGTAATATAATTTAAAGTTTGCTCGGTCATGTTATTACCATTTATTATATTATGATTGTCTTCCTGTATGGAAGAATGATTTTATACTACTCATAAAAGGAGTCAATTCCCTAGGATAACCCCATGAATTTCTTGTATGATAACTTACACAAAGTCGTTTTTTTGCACGTGATATAGCCACATAGAACTTTCTTGCGTCCTCCATTCTGCTTTGTTTAGCTCTGACGACCATCTCTTTATCACTACTCGGATTTCTCAGAACCTCATTTACCTTGTAGAACGGGTAAATATCATTAACAGCATTCAGGACAACAACATTATCAAACTCCAACCCCTTTCCCTTATAGACCGTCATAACAAAGATTCTGTCTGTTACGATCTCGGATGAGTTAACCAAGTCACCCTCATTGATGGACGAAGTCATATCTGTGATATGAGTATAGACCTGTTCATCTATTGTTTCATTCTTATATGGATCTACCCATTCACTTTGTACGAAACTCAGGAATATATCAAATTTCTGTCCAAGGGACTCAATCACCTTTAGGGATAGTAAGTCTTCGTATATTGTTTTCAGTTCGTCAGCCAAAGTCCTTTGCAGGGTCTGTACTGGGAGGTAAAATATATCTCTTTCTCGTAAAAAAAGAGGTTCTAATAATCGTAAACGATCAATAACCTTTATCACCTGAGGATTTGATATAAACGCCATTTGCTTAGACACGGCTAGCTGTGACTTATTGTAACAATAGTCAACCAGATTCTTTGTTGCTTCTACGTCCTCGTTTGCAAGATGAGAATTCTTGCCTTCCAATTGCAGTTCACCAATCAAGAACTCCAATTTGTACATTCTCAGTCCTGGTTCAACGCACTTTATCAGTTTTAGAGAGTCATACAGATCAAAAGATACCTCCTCATTTAAATATCTCTCGACATTACTTCTAAGGATTCTGTAGTCATAATTTACATTATGGCCCAAAAGAGGACAATCACCGATATAATCCAAGAACATTGTTAGGCCTTCCTCTTTGGAATAGTGCTTGTTTCTTGCATACTCTTCTACAAGCGGATTGTCTTTATCTCCCAGTTTTGCTGGTATTTCCAGATCTGTATGAATGAATATATTAAAATCTGAGCCTTCCACCTTCTGCCCTTTAAGAACTTTGAAAGCAGCTATCTGAACAATGTCATCCTCAAGGACGTTTAGGCCTGTTGTCTCTGTATCAAAAAAGACCATTTCCTGTGTCTTATATATTTCATTGAATCGGGCAACATAAGACTCTCCCTCAAAAAGATCAAAGGGTGTAACCATTAGTTCTTTCAGCTTGGACATAAACGACCTTGCCTTTGACTGAGTGGGGATTGCGCCTATGCCATGAAGAAGGCGCACCCATGCCATGGAATTGAATTCGTTAGCCAACACACAGAAGAAAGCAGAGAGTGTCTTATATGTCTTGCTTTTGAACATATCTGTACCAGAGATCTTGAAGTTTGAGAACCCTTCATCAGACAATTTCTGGCTGATGGAATCTGCTGATTTGTTTGTTGGTACTAGAATTGCAAGTCTTTCATCATCAAATTGCATATAATATTGCACCATCTTAGAGATACGTTCATTTTCGCTACTGTCAGAATCAGATTCCGCTAAGATTAGTGACAGTTTGTCTTTAGAGTCATCATGTGTAGGAGTAGGTAAAATAGACGGATCGACCTTTAATTCGCATTCTGCATATGTGTTAAAGACTTCAAGAAGATACTTCGGTGATCGATAGTTCTTTTCCAGATGTAGAACATTACTACCACAACGTTGTCTGAGCATGTCAAGAAGGCTCAATTTTGCTCCGAGAAAAGAGAAAATGGCCTGTTGCTCATCGCCCAGATACATCACAGTAAATTCTCTACTTGTATCAGTAAGCTCGTCGATGATAGCCATTTGCAAGGAATTCAGATCCTGCACCTCATCAATCTGAATCCATGGATATCTCTTGTATTCACGAGTTTTATCCTGTCTAAGCTTCTCATAAGCTTCAATGAGTATATCAGAGAAATCAATCATATTTTTCTCCTTTTTATAATTCTCATAAGCAAGAGAATATCTGACCAATTTGTCTCCATCAGAGTCACCAGTTACTAGAGATGGGTCAAAATTGCTGGATTCGGCTATTTCGTAATACCATTCATATTCTTCAGGCAGATAGATTGCAGATCTCGGTTGGTCGTATCTTCTCTGTTTGATATAACTGGTAAGGTTATCAACAAGACTAACCTTCTCCTTATCCACAGCTGTCTTCTTGAAGTTTAAGAAGAAAGAATTATCGAAAGACATAAATATGTCTGTCTGATCCTCTTCATCAATAATACAAGTATTCTCTGGGATTAATGAATTGGTAAACAAGAAGTTCGAGCAAAAGCGATGAACATTTCCAACGAATATGTTACTTGCATCCTCACCTATCTTATCCATGATACGATTCTTCATACCACGTGATGCACGGTTCGTGAAAGTCAGACACAGCATATCTTCAAAGGCAACCCCTTGATTCTTTGCCTGTACTATTCGTTCAGAGAGTATGTCTGTCTTTCCGCATCCCGGCGGCGCCAACACCAAGAAATAGCCACCATTAGAGTCAATGGCTATCTGCTGTTTTTTATCATAGTTATGCTGTTCCATGACATTACTTATTATTAGACATTACCAATCTTAATCCCACTTGTTTATTCCTATATGTAGGGTTCATAAAAGAGCGCTTTGAAGTTCTGCAGGCAATTGCCTTGTCATTCCAGCTACCTCCTCGATATACCCTAGCATTACCGACAGAAGGCCCCTTGGGGTTTCCCTTTGTTCCGCTATTGGCATAAGAATTAAAATACCAGTCACTACACCACTCGGAAACATTTCCACTCATATCATATAGTCCCAACTCATTAGGCAATCTTGTTTTCACATCATGTGTGCAGCCTTCGCTGTTCTCCTTAAACCAGACATAATCTTTGATGGAATTATCATCTGCACCAGCGAATTTATTACCCATCATGCAGATACCTCCTCTAGCAGCATACTCCCACTCTGCTTCGGTAGGGAATCTGAAATGAAGGTTAAGACGAGCGCTGAGTATATTCAGGAATGCTCCGCATTCATCCCATGACACCCTTTCAACAGGTCGATTATCCCCAACAAAATGACTTGGATTGTCATTCATTACATTTTTCCATAACTGTTGGGTGACTACCGTTTCTCCGATATAATAATCATCCAGAATCACTTCTCTAGATGGTTTCTCGTCAAAAGCAGCGAACAAGCCCTGTTCAGGTGTTCCCCCCATATCGAAAGAGCCGCCACGGACGAATATCATTTTGAAATCGCAATCGCCAACCTGCAAATCGACAGACTGCGATGACCAGTCAAAATTACTATTTGTGTCTATCGGTTCTGGAGGAATACTAATCCAACCAAGCGCATATAACAGACTGTTCATGACATAAGACACCTGATTCTCTTGGAATCCCTGATTAACGAGTTCTTTTTCAAAAACCTGTAGTTTCAGAAGTTTGTCAGGAGCGTCATCATACATGATGTCATAAATCGATTCACCGAAACCTAGTTGTATGAAGGTTTGCATGATACGACGAGTTGCCTTGTTACCAAAGGCATGGAAATCCGACAGGACATTTACAACCACATTGGTCTTGATAATGTCCTTGCCGCATTCATCAAATGCCTTAATCAAAGCCTCATACAATTCCATCTGATACACTATTAATTCAACAATGCCAATACGTTCAGGACAAAAGTACAGTCAAATCCTTGGAAAACCAATCTCTTCACATTGGTTCCATCTCGCTGAACTTCCATACCGTCAGAAAAAGGATTGATACCTATTAATTTTGAATAAGGCACCTTTATACTGCGCATCTGTCCCATGAAAATTATATTCTTATTTGTCACATACAAGCTACCGACTCCCATATTCTCCATATAGCTGGTTTCTACGGGGTGTCCTTTAAAGCCACCGGTACGATAGGTGACGCCCTTTATGATCCTGAAGCTGAAGCCGCCTGTACGTCCTACATATTCACGACGAACTTTCTCTTGGTACATCGTAACATTATTGTAGCACCACAAAGCAGTCTCTCCCCTACCAAGAACAATGGGAGCCTGAAGATTATACCTAGGAGTCCTTCCTGCCTGAATATCACTTAAGATAGAAGCCTGTCCCATTTCCTCAATAGGAGTCCCCTTCAACGAAGGTGGAAGATTTATCAATGACAAACCTAAAGTGCCAACAAACTCATCAACCTTTTGCTGCTCTGCTGGAGACATCAGACCGTCCTTCAAGAAATTCTTCCCGGCTTGGCCTAACATCTCATAATATGTTTCCTGTTCTTTCTGAACACTGATTGGCAGAGTTCTCATTACCTGCTTTGATATCTGCAATGACCTTTGAAGCGGCTTCTGGCCAGTGAAATATTCTGCCATAAAGCCACGAATCATCTTCTGACACAGACGATCCAAAGCGCCATTCTCATTGATAGCTTGATATGAAACCCCTATATTGGATATAAACTCTTTTATCTTGTCCAGATGGGAAGAGTGGAAAGGCCAATGAATCGTATTCGTCCACTCGTCTATGCATTTTGCTGAAGAAGTTGCCCTATCTTTATCAGAAATAAAGTTATTCTGTTTTACATGACTAGCGACACGAGCTATTTCCGACATTGGGGTAGCCCCTTTGAAATAAGACCGCACGGCACCTTCCAGGATTATTAACCCCTGGCTATGTTTTTCCTCACATTCCTTATGCACATGTGAGAAAAAACCTGCATCTTGTCCGCAATACTTACACTGTCCCATATTTCTTTATTTAATAGATTCTCATGGCCCTCTATTGTTAGGCCTTCTTATTATTATATTTTTTCACAACCTTAGCATGTAATCCCAAAGAAGTTGTATTTAGCATAGGATTCCATACGTGAACCTCTTTCAAATTAGGGCAAGAAGCAAACAACAAGACAGAAACCTCCTTAATAGATTTCGGTAATTCGACTTTTTTTATATGTACATTATTCTTAAATGCATCTTCATCAATAAGTACTATTCCTTTTCTTACCGTAAATGATGGGGCTGTTCCGAAATAAACGATCAGACGTTTCTGTTTTTTGTCATAAAGAGCATCATTCTCAACCAGGAAGTCGGGAGAGTCACATGTTATTTCACTTAACATTTCACAAGACGAGAAGACTTGTTTCCCGATTCTCTTTAATTTTCGTGGAATATTAATAACACATAAACTACTACACTCATAAAAAGCATAATCCCCTATGGAGTCTAGACTCTCTGGTAATTTTATTTCTTCCAGGAATTTGCAATGCTGGAAAGCAAATTTCCCGATTTTTTTCAGATGATTACCTATAGTAATCCTTTTCAAATTCTCAGGAAACGCATAATCACCAATCTTTTCCAGTTTCTCATTTAGTACAATCTCATTTGTATGTTCACACGATGTGAGAGAAGAATCGCCCAATTCTTTTATTGTATCAGGGAGTACTATTTTCTCAGCAGTTGAAAAAGAAGATACCAGGACTGTACGTTCCAAATTAAATATGTTGCCATCTGAAAATATGTAATTATCAGATTTGCAGTCTACTACAGAACCTGCGGGAAAGGCAGCTCCTCCAATATGACAAAGAGTTGCTGGCAAAGTAATATTGCATACATTTGTATCAAAAAAGGCATAAGCGCCAACATATTCAACACCCTCGTGAATAACCTCCCCAGACAACTTTAGATTACTACAAAACGCACCTTCACCGATATACTCTACTGATGCAGGCATCTCAATGTGTTCAATTCCAATACCGTCAAAGGCATATTTTCCTATTGCCTTTACTGATGACGGAATCGTCAGTGAGCGGCATTTATTCTTCTCGCCAGTAAAGACACCGTTTGCAATATAGACCGTACCATTTCTTATACTATATTGCGCGCTATTTAATTTGCCAAGACTTACTAAAGCTTTACCGTCTTTACTATATATAGCTCCTAAGCCATCCGTCTCATATTTATCCTTCTTTCCCTTCTCATATCTGTATGATTCACAAATGGCTTCATATTTCTGTATTTTCTTCAATGCCAAACCGACATTGACACTGTTCTTCACGATTGGTTCTGACTCTATTTCGACTGCAAGTTTCATAGAGGCAATAATAGATTTGTAAACCTCTTGAACAAGTTCCTTTCTGAATCCATAATCATTCGAAATATCAGCAATATCCTTTATCAGCTGAACTTGCAGATTCTTGCCGTCAACAATATGATTGGCATATCCTCCGCTTACAATGGCAGATATCACGTGTTTTATTGCAGGATTTCCATCATAGGCATGATAATCTGCAAGGACATTAATAATTTTTGCATCCTTAATAATATCTTTGCCAAAAGACTTTATGCATTTCTTTATTGCGTCTGATAACCTATCCATTGTATTCTAATTCTTATGAATTCGTTAGTATATACCACACTATATATAATTAGGAATTTCGTAATTTAAAATCTAATACCTAAACGAGGACTTAAGTTCGGCTCACAATTACGTGGAATGCCTGCAGCCTCTCTACCATCCATAGTTGGCACCTGTCTGGAAGCAAAAATACCTACTACAGTATTTGCTCCGCTATCAACACATCTTTTTGCCAGATTTCCAAATAGTTTAAGATTCTCATTATTAGCCCATATGAAAGAAAGAACAACATCCTTTCCTTTAATTGTATCTGAATTAATAAGGAGTTTTTCACCTTCTTTCTTAAATACTTCACGGCAAATCGGTCCCTGTCCGAGAAAAACATTCAATCTGGTAGTCATATCATTCAACTGGCAATATTCGAGAGATAGGCAATCATGTTCTTCATCCCAACCGTTCACACATTCTTGAGTATTTGCTACTATAGGATTGCGTTCCAAAACATTTACCAAGTCGTTTACCCCATTAATGGCATGACACAGATTTTCGCCACCATTAGAGAAATCACCACATAGAGTTTCATGATGGTGGGCATTGTATTTTCTTTTCTGCTCATCCATTTTATGAACAGACTCATCATAGTACATTGTCAATGCAAACCACCAGAAGAAGCCTGTTCTACCATAGGCACTAAAAGCTCTATTGCTAAGTTGATCCACAGGACAATGTTGCTCATTAGACTGAGCTGGGTCAAGAGAATTATCGAAATGACACGAATCCTTATACATATCATACATTTCGTTATACCAATAATCAGCATCCACTGTAAACTGATTTGGATCCATACCCAGTTCCTCTACAGGTATAAACATTGAACGAATATCGTCCTCATTAATGTCATTTGCCATACTTTTATTTCTTTATTAATTTAAAACTCCATTCATTAGACATACGGTTTTTACCTTTACCGGAGATAACCCCTTTTACAAAAGAACCTTTATATCTGATAAACTCATTTGCAGTAACAATTACCAACTCATCTCCTTCCAACGACCATTTGCCTTTGCCATAAAGATCAGATTCAAGACTGTTATCAGGAAGAAACCTCACCTTATTATCTTCTAAATCCTCAGCATCATTGACAATAATCCACTCTCCAGATGTCAGATTACTTATGGTCAAGCCGTCATCCCTTCTTTTGGCAGACCACTCCCAGCCAAGCGGATTATAGCTGCTACATGCTATGCCAGTGATAGTATCACCACTCACCTTCCCTTTGTAGGACACGAGATCTGGAATAAATATATTCACTGTATTTCCAGAAAGGTGCCAGTTATACTTTGTCCCAGAGGAAGCTCTCGCATAACCATCTCTACTGATTGACAGTTGCATGGTTTTGCCCTCTTTATATGTGAAATCCCAATAACCTATCAGGCTTGTGTCGGAAACAGATTCTGTCTCCTCTTTAAGGACGACACTTATCGAAGACAAAAGATGAAGGGCATAAGCAACACTTTCCAAACAAAACAGCACGTTATCATGTTTGAATCCAAATTTCATCGATGCAGTATTTGACATCTGCTGGAATTTATTCCACATCTGGGGTTCTGTCATAGAACCCGGATTCTCCCACATATGATATATATCAGCCATATATCCCGATTGGCAGAGCTGCTTAAAGATGTTCTTATTAGAGGCACAATCATTGAATACCTGCATATCAGCAAGGTAATTGATAAATCTGTCATCAGTGATGAAAGATTCATCTTCCATTTCAATGGTGAGTCTTATTGCTTCATGTAGTTTCATCTCTTTATGCAGTGATTTGTGGAATTAACCGACTCATTTTTTGGCGCGTCCGTGTGATTGTCTTACCTGCTTTAAAGTAATCTGTTGATGTCTTAACCTATTATGAGTAGATGACTTAGCAGCTTTCTTCCCTTGTAGTTTTGTATCATCTTTCTGAGTATCAGGAGACACTTCCTCTACAGGTTCAGTAGTCTCTTGTTCTGGCTCATCAACTTTTGGAAGTTCTGGAGAGTTCACAGACAAATCATCATCTTCAATAAAATATGGTCTGAGCATACCTTCCGGTAGCTCTTCAACCAATCGATTATGCTTATCAGCCAGTTTCTTACGAGTCTCAACAGCTCTCTGTAAGTCTTTTACCGTCAATTGATAATCAATCTGCGACTTCTTATCTGAGAAAGAGTACAAAGAGTCCCTTCTGATAATAAGATGCTTGATTCTTTCCTCTATTTCCTCAAGTTCCTTATAAGCCTTATCAATCTGATAACGAATAAACAAGTTGATATTCTCCTTGACTTGTTCCATATTGCACACACAGGCTACGGACATATCATCTTTACTGCCGATCTTACTTAGTTGTGGCAGTGTTTCTATCAGCGAAGCCTTGGTAGCAGCAATACCTTCCTTAGCAAGAGACTTTAAAATCTGGATATAGAAATTAGCCAGGTTTCCCGTCTCACCGAAAGAATCATCAATACCGTCGGAGCCAAGCATGACAGCTATCGGGAAATTACCATCACCCTCATAACAATATCTGAATTCATCTATTGGTGAGTTATCGCATAGAGAAGTTGTTTCATTAAGGAAGCATTTCTTATCCCAGGGTATCGGTTCTTTCCAGATCGGATCTTTCTGAAAGAAAAGACACTTTCCGTCACCTATATGGAATGCGAACCAATACTTAGATGTCTGGACATATGTCATTAACGTACATCCATAATGCTTCTCGAAAGTCTCAGACTTCAAGAACTCATCAAGATATTTCTGAGGAACATTTTTCTTTTCCCAGTCCGTTAAAGGTACTGTATGAGCATGTTCCTTTATTTTCTCATTCCATTTATATATAATGGAAGAGAACAACTGTCTGAAAGCGATGTCAACTTCAGATAATTCCTCTGCGTCATTAATTGAACTTGTAGGTCCGACAGCCCTAAATTTCTGGTCTGTGATAAGACCATCGCCCACCTTTTCTACAAAGAAACTCACAGCCTCCAACGTAGCATCTACAGCGCATTGTGAGCCTATATTACTTCTAAAATAGCAGTCTCCACCATGGCCATCACAAACGATAGCAATGGCAAGGTCATTAATGATGCACGATGAGGAATAATCCTGGCCTACTTTATTAACAGCCTTATGACTTTCGCCTTCACATGTATAGTGAAAAGCCTCAATCATATTATCCCCAATCGTCTTTATACTGGCTGCTGTCTACATTTGAAGTACATTCTGCGCCGTCCACCTGAGATGCAGCATCCTGGATAGCGTCAATAACCTGATCCTGTTTAGAAGAATCACCTGCAGTGCTACTCTTGCTGCCAACTTGTGAAGATGTGACTGAAACGATTCTGATAATCATCTTCAATGCCTCAATATTATGGACTGTAATGACCGCCTCAGAAGAGCCAGTGAAATCCTTCAGGACATTCTTATCCGCATCGTCACCAATAGCAATAGCAATTCTTATAGCCTTTTTGAACCAGTTGTTGGCCTTTAATTTCTTAAGGCCTGACTGGAAATCATCGGTCGGACCACCATCAGACAAAAGAATGATAGCAGGAGCATAATAGCCACTACCTGTTTCAGACTTTGTCATATAACCGTTGGTTGTAGACAGTTTAGATTCAAGTTCTACACATGCCTGCCCCAATGAAGTCAATCCACTTGCAGCAACATCCTGCCAGACAAAGTCCTCTGCCAGTTTGGGCTCATCATAGAGCCAATTAACGCCACTTGAGAACTCAAGAGCTGATACCTTAATCTCTGAATCAGGATTTGATTCCTGAATATCCTTCAAAAGTGGAAGAACATTTGGAATTGCATCATTAACTGCACCAATTTTGTTCCCCTCCATACTTCCAGATGTATCAATCAGGAAGAAAAGGTTCATCGTTCTACGAGGAACACTTACATTGTCATCTAAAAAACTCATAATTTTCTCTTTTTAGTTATTAATATTATTTTACTACAATCTCTGCTTTTGCACCAGGTGCACCAGGAATACTTGTTCCAAAGGATATCTTAAGTCCATTCAAAACAGGCATAAAGTCATTCGGTTCAACAACTTTCACCTTACCACTAGGTGTATCAACATGCCAGCTTGCCTTGGCAAGGTTTCGAATAATCATAAGATTAGGATCACTAGGATAAACGTCTACCTGTCCGTCTGCAATATTATCATTATCGATGTAAAGCTTTGTACCAGGAGTCAGAATCAAATTTCGCTGACCAATCTTTAATTGACTATTGGTATCAATATCTTTTCCGCAATTCATACACTTGCAGTTTCCTTTGTTAAGATCCAGAAGGGATTCCTCATGGCAATGCGGACAGATAACAAGTTCATCCCTGACCTTGCAAATGATTTTCTGCCATTCCTGTTCAAGCATTCGCTTATTAGGATTATTGAGTTTATCCTTGCTAAACTGGTCTATAAACGTTTCTTTCAGGATTGACGGGAATACAGGCCATCTCCTGATGACATTCTGATGTATTCCACGGACGGGAAGATTAGACTTATCATCCTTGTCATAAATGAAAACGGCTTCACTTCCATAGAATTTCTTTTCATATTCTTCTGTCATACATGGGCATGCAACAACCTTTGCGCCTTCAAATGGATGGTTTGCGAAGAACAGCATGAAGAGAATGACAGACAATGAGAATCTGTCGCTGTACTTATCAGGCATTCCTCCTGCGACAATCTCTGGTGCCATGTAACGTGCTTTACCTAAGATTCCAGACATTTGACCTTGTGGCATTACATTGTCGTTATCACAGATAAGCACGTCTCCATCCGTTGGTCGGATAAAGAAATTGCCGTCATTCAGATCCTGATAGCTATAGCCATGTCTATGAAGCATCATGAAGCCTTCACAGATTTTCATGGCAGAAGCCAATAAAGCATCAAAGGATTTGAAATGTCTCTTCGCGAGAAGGTAATTGCCAAACTCATAGTAATCGGTAGGACGTAGCTTCATAATATAACCAAAGCTATCACGTTCCTTAACGGTAAGATATTCCGGCCAGATAAAGGCATCAGAAGGAGCTTTGGCATTCACATTATGTTCAAGATTCTTATAAAAAGCATCGCTAAGCGCTTTGTGATACCACTTCAACGCCATTTTCTGACCAGCAAGCTCAACAAGATAGACAATACCTTGTCCTCCTCGGCCCAACTCTTTGATAACAGTTGCCTGACTGCCTATAGTCAGTGTTACTTTGTCATTCGGTTTTAATTCCATATCCTATTATTTTTATAATTCACCACCTTTTAAATCAAAACTATCAACATACTGTATTTCACCGGTATTACCACATGAAGGACAGGTGACAACATTCTGACCATGAAAGCATACGACTGTGCCACAATAGCCACAAATATAGAAGTGTTTTGTATGGCAGTATGGACAGCCTGGGAAATTCTTATCCAGAACTATCGCTCCCTTCACATTGTGAGCGTCGAATTTCTCTCTATGAGCTTTTTCCTTGTCTATTTTAAAAGCCCATATAAACTTCAATTCCCGTCCTTTTGGATCAATAGTGATACCAAAATTCTTTTTCGTTTCTTCACAAACCGCTAAAACTGCAATAGCTTCTTTACTTACTGGGGTTATAGCCATAGGTTTCTTTCGTTTTAAATTTTTAGTTACTTGTCAACAGATCTCTCTTGTCGACTTCAAGCAGGTTAGCAATCTTGTCAAGCGTCGGCAAATCAGGTTGTGACGTGTTTGTACACCACTTACTGACGGTTGCAGGATTCTTTCCAAGTTGCTCGGCCAGCCATTTGCTCGTCCTTTTTTTCTCCACTAGGACAACTTTGATTCTATTTAAATCCTTCATCCTAAATAAATTTGTTTTGAACGCAAAGATAATTAATTATTCCCAAAAGTTCAACTATTGAAAACTAATTTTAACTTTTTTAGCATTGACAAAACAAAAACCACAGAGATACCATCCTTTTTGATGAGTAAGAGCAATCATATAATCATTAATATTCATAACAACATATTTTTTATTTTTTCTGGTGCAAAGATACAATTAGTATATCAATTTGAGAAGAGAAATGAAATGTTGCAATGATTTTTAATGAAAACAACAAGAACAAGCTGAAACATTTCAATAAGCGTCTTATATCATTCTGATTATTCTCACCATACGGACAAAAAGCAATCAAAACGGGACATCTGCGTATCATAAACTCTTGTTTTACTCGTTTTTTCATGTTTTTACCTGTATCCTTTTGCAAAGCCCCAAGATTGCCGTACCTTTGCACAGCTATAGCGAAAGCCTTCATTTTGTTCTTTACTTTGAGTTCGTTATGCACTTTGACATCCACAGTAGATGTCCGATAATCAAAGTTAAACAGGTTAGTAAAGAAAGATATATGGAAAATCAGGTAACAGACATTGAGAGCATACCCTTACAACAGCTTACGCTAAAGGACATACTCCCCTATTTCAGGAAAATCATTTCAGAAGAGGTCAAGACCAAGCCCAAACAAATGCCTTTGAAACTGTCGGGAATAAGGAGTGAAATCACAGAAACCATTCTCAACGACCCAGACCGATACACCTTTGGAATGGTCGGACTCGCGGAAGTACTCCATTGCAGCGTCAAAACCGCCTATAACTACAGAAGTACTGGCGAGTATGACCCCGCTATTATCAAATTCGGGAAGAGAGTGATCATAGACAAAGTCAAGGCTACTGAAATAGCCCAGGCACAAGGTAAAGCAAGAACAGCAGAAGCACTATGACCGTATGTATCGCAGAGAAGCCCAGTGTAGCGGGCGACATCGCCAAAGTCCTTGGTGCCATCACCCGCAAGGATGGTTATTATGAAGGCAATGGCTATCAAGTCACATGGACATATGGTCACCTGTGCTGCCTGAAAGATCCAGAGGAATACAATGGCGACTGGAAGAAGTGGTCACTCACAAGTCTCCCGATGATTCCCGACCGATTCGGCATCAAGCTCATTCCACAAGCCAGCATCAAGAAACAGTTTAATGTCATCAAGAAACTTTTCGCAAAGGCCGACACCATCGTCAACTGTGGCGATGCCGGACAAGAAGGCGAACTCATCCAGCGCTGGGTCATGCAGCTGGCTGAAGCCCGTTGTCCCGTTAAGCGGCTATGGATCTCCTCCCTCACGGAAGAGTCCATCCGCGACGGTTTCAGACATCTGAAAGACCGAAAACAGTACGACAACCTCTACTATGCAGGCATCGCCAGGGCTTCTGGCGACTGGCTCCTCGGCATGAATGCCACAAGACTCTACACCCTTCGTTATGGAGGCAGCGGACAAGTGCTCTCCATCGGAAGGGTGCAGACCCCTACCCTTGCTTTACTCGTCAACCGCAAGAAAGAGATTGATACCTTCAAGTCAGAGCCCTACTGGCAGCTCACGACCGACTACAAAGGCGTGACATTCTCCTCAGAGGAAGGCAACTACACAGAAAAGGCCAAGGCAGAGCTGGCTCTGAAAGACATTATGGGAAAGGATTTCTTTATCGACAGCACGGAAACGAAGGTTGGTAAGGAATCCATTCCCCAGCAGTATGACCTCACCTCTCTACAGGTCGAGTGTAACCGTCGTTTCGGCTATTCAGCGGAGACGACGCTCGACACTGTACAGAGTCTCTATGAGAAGAAGGTTACCACCTATCCACGTGTCGACACCAGATACCTCAGTGATGATATCTATCCCAAATGCCCTGACATACTGGACGGCATATCAGGGCAATACAAAGAACTCGTCAGCATCATCCGAAAGCCGCTAAGAAAGAGCAAGAAGATCTTCGACAGCACGAAGGTCACCGACCACCATGCCATTATCCCCACAGGCAAGGAACCTCACGGTCTGACTGACAGGGAAGGCCGTGTCTTCGACCTCATCGCCAAGCGCTTCATCAGCGCTTTCTGCGAGGACTGCGCCTTCCTGTCAACCGTCATTTCTGCGCATAGTGGCAGCGTCCGGTTCAAGGTTACAGGCAAGGAAATAACAGATGCAGGATGGCGTGTAGTCTATCGCGGGATGGCAGCCGATGAAGAGGATAAGCAGGATAAGGACACTGTCCTCCCCCATTTCACCCGTGGAGAGCGAGGACAGCATCATCCCTCTCTACAGGAGAAATGGACCAAGCCACCCGTACCATATACGGAAGCCACTCTCCTCAGAGCCATGGAAACGTCAGGAAAGTTCGTGGAAGATGAAGAGTTGCGTGCAGCCCTGAAGCAGAACGGCATCGGCAGGCCTTCATCAAGGGCTGGGATTATAGAGACCATCATCAAGCGCGGTTATGTACGTAGGCAGCAGAAGCAGCTACTGCCCACGGACATGGGTGTGTCGCTGATAGACACTATCAAGACAGACCTGCTGAAGAGCCCAGAGCTGACAGGCATCTGGGAAAAGAAACTCCGTGAGATAGAGGATGGTCACTACAATCCCGCCCTGTTCATGCAAGAATTGAAAGGCCAGCTCAAAGGCATTATCAGCTGTGTGATGAGCGACCGTCGACCGACAGTCATCATCCCTCAGCATGATAAGAAACACACAAAACCGAGAGGTAAGCGAGGTACAAGAAAGTGAAAGCGGTATTAACTGATACCATGCTTCCGTAGAAGGACGGTATCACGGAAATACGGCTTTCATTTGGTGATACCTATTTCTGGTTAACCAGATTTGGAACGATCCATGGAGCAGTCGTTATAAAATGCCCAACTTTTTGGTATTGCACAGTTCGCGGAATCGCCGTACCTTTGCAGCGTGATTTTAATCTCATTGCCGATAAATTTTCTTAGCCACTTCAAAGATGAAGATCATAAAAAGTATTTGTTTAGTTTTTACACGGGGTGCCTGCCGAGAGGTAAGCACTCCATTTTAATGTATTAAAGTATTATGAACAAGATTAACTATTTCAGCATCATGGGCTTCACAGCCCTGTACGTTTTGACTGTGTTTGCAACCGCATTCCTGGGATTTATCCATCCTGTCTGTTGGGTAGAACTCCCCGTATTAGCAGCCCTTCTTGGTGGGTTCTCCTATCTCTGTGTAGCCGCGCGATGGCAACGGTTTGGAGCCGGAACACTGTTAGGTCTTGCCTTTGGACTCTTCCTGCTCGCTACAGGCGAAGGTGGACTCCAGGCATTCGTCATTGCGGCCATTGCAGGTCTGCTGTCCGATGTTGTTCGCCAGATTGTAGGAAACACATCGAAGAAAGGCGTTCTCTTGGCCTATCCCATTCTCGCTGTAGGTGTCATCGGATGGATTCTGCCTCTGTGGACGCGTACCCAGTGGTATCACGACGGAGCCGTAGAAGAGATGGGAGCCGATTATGCTGAAGGTCTGATGACGTTTGCTCATTGGTGGATGTTTTGGGTGGTCATACTCAGCACCATCATCATTGGCTACATAGGCATCAGGCTTGCCATCACTTGGATGAAGGACACTGGATTAAAATAGTCCCATTAAAATGAGAAAAAAATGGTTCCCGACCATATCAGCCGGGAACCATACTAAAAAAAATTATTTTCTTACGACACATCAACTACTTTATCCTTTCTCTCCCCTTCTCATATCCACGGTGTAGTTATACCACAGAATATGTTTCATTACAGCCTCCCTCATAACACCTTTCGGATAACTATTATACAGCTCAGCAATCTTATCATTCAGAACCTTTGGAGGTAATTCTTTTCCTTTCAGAGAAGCCTTTAGGACATATTTCCCATCTTTCCGTTTATAGATAGAGACACGTTTATACTTAGTTTCATCCATCAATCCGGAGCTCAGTTCATGCGGCCACAAAGCCATGATATCCTCAAAGTCCTCAAGCTTGGAACTCTCAAGCGCTACCGATGATTCCCTTTCCAAAATCTTGTTCACAAGTTCCTGGGACATCATCACCATAGGAACGGAATGTTCTTCTGAACTCTTCCTACGCCAGAGCGGAATACGATAGTTTAACGACAGCCATACAGCATCATCACCATACGATTCGAACGTGCCGCTATAGTCCATCACCAGCACCATGTCTGGATATTGTTCCTTCATCGCATTGAACTTGGCAACGCATTCCATTCCATGCTCAATCTCCTTTTTGCCTATCAGCGTCCAATCATCATCAAATATTATCAATGCGAAATAAAGCAGGTCGGCAATCTTATTCACCATCATAATATCCGTATCGCCCACGATCCATGACCGGCCATCCAACAAAAGACAAGGTCGTGCCTTGTCACTATAGAGTAACAGGCTCTCAGAAAAGATTTCCATAAACGGGAATCTCATCTTTGTTTTGTTATTATCCTCTGTAATATTCACACAAGAATCCAAAACACCTCGTGTAGGTAGCATGATGCCCTTTTTACCGGCAATCTTCCTAAAGAAATCTATCAGCTGCTGGTCAAGAGAGAATAACACATCCGCTTCATCATCATATTTCAGATTATCTATCTCCAGTTGTGTCAAGGTTATATAGCACGGCAACAGTTCTGATGCCACCTGATACCCATACTCTGAGAGCATCATACAACTATATTGCTCACCTTCGTATGTTACGGTTGTTGTCTGCCATCCAAGTTCCTCAAACAGGCGGTCTGCAGAAGAGCCAAAAGCCATATAGTTACCCAGTGAGCCTCGGAACAAAAGAACAGACTCATCGTTCTTTTTCTGGTATATGACATTCTCATCTTGCATTGCCTTGACAGAATCCTGCCCGAAGAGAAAACTCTTATGATCCAATACTTTCCTTATTGCCTTGACAGTAAGAATACGCTCTTCAGGGAACAAGCCTTTGAAAAGCAGCAAGAACAAATCGATATTGACATCCTTTGCTTTTTTTCCAGTTGGTTTCAGATAGCCCAAATGTTCAAGATATTCCAGGTCAAAGAAAACAGTCTGCATATCATCCCATTTTGCAACACATCTGAATAAAGTGTTCAGACTGCGGCTTTCCTTGCCAGTATCCTCCTGATAAAGCATATAAAGGCTTTCCAGTTCCTTTAAAACATAATATATCTTTCTGTAATCGACTTTAATCTTCATCTTACGGTAACGGTATTTCAAACGACCTCACGACTTCCTTACCATCCTTATCGATAAAGAGCCATCGTTCAGCCTTGTATTCAACATCATTCTTTCCTTTAGCCTTATAGTCCACGCGGACTTTCCAGCCAGACCAATCACCCTTCTTGTCAGAGTCATATATCATTGAGCGAAGCTCTGACATCGCCTTCATCTGTCGTTCTGCTAAGTCAACCACGTACTTATCATCAGGATTGAACTCAGTCATGTTATTCGTCCGCTTCATGATGGACTCAGTTACCTTCTGCATCACGGACATCATACTCTCCTTTTCTTTTTGGGATAGGAAGCCTGTTCCAAAAGCAGAGTCAGGCTCTGATACACCCAAAATCTCAGGTATCCCCTGACAATCGGTATGCTCCATCACATCCGACTCAGCCAAGCTGATGATTCTCCCCTTGCTATCACAAGAAACCATCATCAGAACTGCCAGTACAGCAATACACACATATCTCATCATACTAGTACTTGACATTATAAAGTCTGATATTCTGAAAAGCCTTGAACTTCACGTTCTCGCGCTCCAGTACCACCGAAGAATGCCCGTTAGGCAGTTTGACAACACGTTTCGGCAACTTCTTTGTATAGAACCTCCCGAAATCTGTGATGACTACATCACCACCATTCTTCAGTTCCTCACCTATCGCACCCAAAATCACATCGAGGCACTTTCTTACCTCCAGCTGCGAGAGTCCGGTCTTCTCTGCAGCCAAATGTATCAAATCCGATTTCTTCATAATTGCTATATTTTAATGATACTTTTCTTGTCTTCACTCAGGCCGAGTTTCTTGTAGAAGATTGCCCCGTTATTCTTATACAGTTCCAGTAGTTTTCTGGTCTGTCCCTCCTCACAGATCTCCTGCATCTCCTGCTTCGTAATCACATGACCTGCGATATTTCGCCATGCCATGAACTTACACTTGATGTCAGGATTGCTGTAGTTCGAGCAATTAAAAGCCGACGGGCTGACGAGGATGTCACCACCGCAGACTGGACAGACGGCAATTTTGGAGTCAAGCATCACCTTACCTCCCTCGGCCAGTGTCAAGACAGACGAGAACACCTTACCGTCTCCGTTAGAGAAGCCGTCAAGCACCTGCGCATTACCAGCGAGGAGGTCTTCCATTTCCGAGTCCGTAATCTTACGGTTGCCCAGAATGCCGGGCACATGGAAGCTGCACAGCGGCTCCTGTGGAATGCTGTTCTCACAGGAATAGCCCTTGCTTGTTTTCAAGATGCGTCCGCCACACAGAGGGCATCTGCCTTGCAGGTAGTGCGACTTAATTTCCACATCAACCTTACCATGTGCGATAATGAACCGAGCCTGAAAAGGCTGGCCGTTCACGTTCCACATTGTCATCTCTTCCGTTGAACTATTCGTAATCAGTTTCCTGGTCAGTTCATCGTCAAACTCAATGCCATGATGTCTGTTATGAATGATGAATCCACATTTCTTGCTTCCACCATGTTTTCTGGCATCACAGCAGTAACCATATTCCGTTCTAACAATATCTCCTTCTCCACATACAGGGCATCTGCCCACAATTTTACATTCTGTATTAGTTTCCATTAATAGTTCCTCTAATTGTTATACTAAAGATTCTTCCACTGATATATCAGCGTCTCAGCCACGGCCTTGCCGGACATTATAGTAGCCCATCCTTCAGGGTCAAGGCCATACCACAGGTCATGCCACGACATCGTGCGTATCTGCCAGGCAAGTAGCCACAGGTCAGTATTAATATTCTCCAGCTTCGTCACAACCTCATTTGCCACATAGTAGCGTTCAGCAGAGTTAAGCAAGTTCACCTTATGCTTCTCAGGCTGACCGTCAGAGCCAGTGACGTTGTACGAGCCGCTGGTCACCAGCTGCTTCATGAAGGGATAGAGACTCGCCATCTGCGTTGCTGCATCCGTCACCTCTTCCGAGACGAGGAGAGCGATGGCCGTACCCTTCAGGTGTCCGGGAAGTGAATTCTTCACCAAAGCCATATTCTGTGGAATCTCCACCGTCACCAGTTCTGCAGCCCGCTTAATCTGATAAAGGTTCTGCATGGCACCCTGCGCGTTGGAAAGGTAGTCCAGAATCTGGTTCTCCACCTTATGCATCCGTTCCATAGCCACTGTTACTGCAGTCTCTGCAGCAATAATCTTTTTCTGTGTCTTGCTCCTGTCACTATAGATGTCGTTCAGCACATTTGTCTGTGTAGCCACGGCAGCCGTCAGAGCAGGATCAATCTGTTGTGCGCACATCTTTCCACAGATGGCCAACAACAGTCCGATACTAATTGTTCGCAATTTCATATAATCTCTTATCAATTTTTACATCTCTCAACTTTTCCCTAATATAGCCTCTGACAGGAAAGCAAGGATAACTATCAGTTCATTGTCTTCTGTAATGAACTGTCTGTAGTCAGCCGTTAATTCCATAGCCTATATCTTGATGCCTTTTGCCCTTCTCTTCTCCAGAGCCTGATTACGTTGAAACTTGTTCGGTTCCACAGTCTGTACAAAGGGTTTGTTCATAATCACATCATTCCAGTCCTTGAAGGTCTTTGGCGGTTTCCACTGGCTCAGACGCTTTGGGATTCTGAAATGCTTTGAAACCTCAGCAAGTGTTGCATCGTCATGGGACATCCTCACCTCCTTACCGCCGGCACTGACCATCACAAAGTCAGCCGTCTTGACGATGTTCAGATGTCTATCGCCCAGGATACTGGCCATTCTTAGACCGTATATCCTTCCGGCAATGTCATTGTCGAAACAGTCCACGGCATTAGCCCGTTCATAGTACTTCATGATACCACTCACCTGATGGTCAGAAAACGTACCACCGATAGACACGAACACCGATGACTCCTTATCCAGCTTCAGTCTGTTAGCCTGCCAGAACGCCATGGTGTCATAGGCACTCTCACAGAAATAGACATTCCTGACAGCTATAGGATTCTCGTTGGTAGCCATATCGACTATCCATGCAGCCGTCGTAGAGTTCGTGCCAGTAGCCTTACTCTTGAACTTGTTATAGCCACGGATCTCATAACCCACCACCTCATCTTTGCCTGGTTCCTTGTATGGGAAGCCCAGATTAAAATCCTTGAAGTTCTCAGACTGTTTGTCTCTGAGACGTACGATGTATGGTGCAAATGTCCTAATGGTATCCTCGGAAAGCCCTCTTGGCTGCATGTAGTTCATGCCATTCTTCAGATGCTCTGTAATGGGCTGTACCTCATAACGCGAAGGATCGAATTTTTCCTCCTTAAAGCCCATCTTTTCCAGATACTTGCCGTCAGCAGTCTCTTCCACAGGTTCACTGGCAAACCTCGACATGATGTTACCAATCTTGTTCCACTGGTTCAGGCCTATATCATGAAAGGAATTCAAATTCTCCATAATAAAGGCAACGACATCACCTCCACCACGTCCATTATGACGGAAGTACGACTGGCAGGCCTTGTCCTTCGGATGCCGGATGACAATCGAGTCGGTATGTCGTCCCCTTTCATCCATCATAACCATCTCCAGGTACTTGCCCACCCCAGCCTTACGGTTGACACGATAGCCTAGTGAATAGGCAATGTCATCAATGCCCACCTTCTCCTTCAGAGACTTGAAATCTACCATTGCCATAGTGCTACATTGCCATTCTTACCTGTTGCGACTGCCGCTGTCCGAGGTTTAGTACATCCTGCATGAAGCGGCTGGAGAGAGTCTGAGCCAACAGATTCTGCTTCTCCTTTCCATCTGGCAACTGGAAGTACTTGGCTCCAGTTGCTCTATCGATTGGCTTCATGCCCAGCTCCATCCCCTGATAGGATGCACGGACGGCATATTCACCGTTCTTAGTCTTGATGATAGCCCCGTTATCAAAAGCTATCTTCTCGATTTCCTTCTGTTTGGAGTCTTCCTTTTGGAGGATTGGTTTCTCACCGAGGGCGATACGTTGCTTGTCAACAGCCTCCAGCACCATATTGGAAGCTTTGTTGACATCAGCCATAACCGACACGATGAACTTCGGATTCTCCTTCAGTACAGAAATCCATCCGTCCAGATAAGCAGCGTTATTATCGAGGATACGCTTGTCAAAACCGAGCGTATAGCCCGTATTTGCAGCCGTCAGTTCAGCCACCAGTTCCTCCTTGGCATATTTCGGGTCGCCGAACTTATCCCCTTTGACACGGTTCAGGCGGGATTCCGTCCCTGTCGAGTGAGCCATCTCATGCAGGGCCGACGAATAGTATTCCATACCATCCTTGTATATCTCGTCCTTGTCCTTACCGATGTTGAACTGTTCCTTCTTAGGCACAACAATGATATCACGCGACGGACTGTAGTAGGCACCAGAAGACACCTTGTCATACTGAATAGGACAAACCCATTCCTGCTTCTCGAAGAGACGGTCAAGTGCCTTATTCTCATACATACCCTTGGCATCACGCATCTCAGGCGCCTTGAACTTATCGACAATCTTGTCATACTTTTCCTTATTGACCTCTGCAAGATTCGTCTGATCCATATTGAAGACATGATAAGCCTTCAAGAAGGGAATCACAGTACAATTCTCCTGCTCAGCCTTAGACATGTTACGATAGTCATCACGGTCAACACGCTTGCCGTTTGAATCTTTGATAGACACATCCCAGTAGATGACTGGCATGGCCTCCGCCCCCTTATTGATACGTGCGTTCTCCTTCTGTATCTGGAGGAACGTCATATATACTGGAGTCTTATAGCCATGCATAGCAGAATCCATCTGCAGAAAGAAGGAGTTAGAGCCGGAATAGTTTCGGCCACCAATGTTCTGGGGCATGCCATAGACAGCCTCCCCGTCAATCCAACCCTTTTTCCAGTCTCCAGCTTTCATACGCTCCATCCGGTCTATCATCATCTCAGTGAACTTCTCGATGGCCTTATCAGCCATAGACTGTCCACTGGAGGAGACATTTTTCTTATGTTTATACATGACGGTTACAAATCCTCCTCTTTTTCAAACAATCGTTCATCGGTCATCTCCACATACAACTCAGCGTTGTCCTCCGATGACTCCATGTTATGATCCTCACACCACTGCTGGTAAGCCTGTGCATCATCACCTTCCATTACAAACTGTTTCCATCCGATCTCACCGTCCTGTTTGAGCTGACACAGCTCCTCATATGTTCTCTTTGCCATAATACTTCTTGTTAAAATAGATACTGATATAGCCGGCTGTCAGAGAGCACTCAGACAGCCAGCATGGAATTACATCTTTATACTCACGCTCTTCTCCTGCTTTGGAGCCATCAACGACTTGATATCATTGGTCAGGTACTTGCCAGCCAACTGTTCACGAGTTGCCGTCTTAGCCGTAAAGAACGAATATCCGTCATCAAAGCTCAGCGGTTTCTTCTCAGTCTTGCCCTTGGCACCCAAGTCAGCAGAAATCGTCCACTTGTCCGTCTGCTTATCCTTGGCGATACGGATGTTCTCCGGCTTGACACCCTCCGGCATCTTGAATTTCTCATAGGCAGAAGTCAGATGCAGTTTCTCTCCAAAGTTCTTCTCCACCAGCTGTGCAGGAGTTGTCACACGGTCAAAGAAAGAATTCAAATCCTTGAATGACAGTGTCGTTGACATCTTCTGGTCACCCACAACGGCATACAGCTTATACTTGCCAAAGTCCTGCTTGGTCTCGTCCTTCTCCTTATAGACATTCATCTTGTCTATCATACGACCGTCAGACAGTTTGTTCTCAGCCTGGTACTGCTCCTTACTGACCTTCGGCTCCATCTTTGAAGGATAGTAGGTCTTCATCAGCTGCTCAACGGATGACACCTTCTTCTGATATGCAGCCACATCATCGGCATGCATCTTCATCGGGCGCAACTGCTTGCCGTCCAATTTGGCAGTAAAGTACCAAGTGTTCTCATTCTTGTTCGACTGGAAGGCATGAGCATGTGTCACCTTCTCGCCGTTGACAGTCACCAGCTGTGGCTCACGGGGAGTCTTCTCGGCCTGCTGTTCCTTTTTGTCCTGTACAGGCTTCTCTGTCTTCTTGGACTCAGTTTTCTCGTCTTTGACAGACTCTTCACTCTTTTTCTTAGTAGCAGTCTTTTTCTCAGAGGCAGCTTCCTGCTGCTTCTGTGGGGCTGATTCCTGCTTCACCTCTTCCTGTTTTTTCTTGATTGTCATATTTTTATTAAATAAAAAGTGACGTACCGACACTCGCCACGACATAATACTACATCATGACAAAAGCCAATAGGCAAAGGAAAACAAATTAAAGGTTCCGTTGACGTCAGCCTACAACTGCTGGGTCGCGGTTCAAATTAAAGAAAAACCCGATATCGGCACTTGATTCGATTGCAATAATTTTCCAGATTATCTCGATATGGGCGTCTGGTATTTCAAAGCTTCAAACTGAAACTTTTTTTCTCTTCTTTTTTCTCCTTGATTGAGACATCCTCTTTAGAGGAGAGTTTATCGACAACCTTCTGGTATTCCCATCGGTTCTCGTCGGTCTGGACATAGCCCATGAAGCCCTCATGCTCGTTGTCATAGCGGATCTTCATCTGCTTTTCCCATTCCTGCATATCACCGTTCACCACCTTGAAGCCCTGTGGCTCACGGAGGTCAACGCCTACTGTCACCTTCTGGTCACCGACATTCAGTTCTATCGGTTTACCCTCGATGGCAGCCTGTTTCTGGTTCTCGCCAAGTCCGATGTCCTTGATTTTCTCCATTTCACGGAGCTTATCAGTAATCTTGACGGCAGCGGCATCCTTCAGGATAAAGGACTTCGTTTCCTGATCAAGCTGGATATATTTCTGCTTACGCATACCATCCTCCTTGACCTCCTTCTTGATTGCTTCACCATTCTTAACCAGTTCCAGTTCCTTATCCGAAAGTTTAGGATTATCACGCTCGATGTCCTTTCGAACCTGATAGGTCATCAGGCGCACGTCACCGTTCTCAGCTCTGTCGAGCTGTAGCTTCATCGGCATTTCGATGACCTTGCCGTTGTCAGCCTTGTAACGTGTCATGATAAGCGGAGTCACCTTACCGTTGACCAGAGGTTCAATGATGTCCTTTGGCATGGAAAGCACCCCTTTTCGGGTAATTCCGATCTTCTCCAACTTCTCATAAGGAATTTCTTCCTCTAAAAACTTAGATTTTCCAATCATCATTATATAACTTTATATATATTTTTGTAATTTTGCGGCAAAATTAATAAATTTATATTAGATAATGAATAAGAAAACGATTTTTCTTGTGTTTTTAACATTAAAAATAACATTTCTGCCTGTCAAGGCACAGTTTTACACCATTTCAGCCGACACGGCGCATTTGTCGCACCCGTCGACCAAAGTAGAGCCACCGATGTCCATAGATGAAAAGCCAGAACAGACAGAGAAAGAGCTGTTCACCCCTACTAGAGGACTCAGAGTTTGCATCGAGAAAGATGTCCCAGTCTTTGTTTCTGTTCAGGACAGCATCATGGCCGGATTACTCCATGACAGGCTCAATGTCTGCCTTCCCCTGGATTTTCTGAAGCTCAACTCCCAGTACGGCTATAGAAAAGATCCAATTATGAAATGCAAGAAGTTCCATGACGGCATCGACCTGAAATGCTGCTATGACTATGTCTACTCCATGCTCCCATCGACAGTGAAAGAAGTGCATCACGGTAACAAAGGCTACGGCAACTATGTCATACTCGACCATGGAGTCATGGAATGTCTATATGGACATCTGAGTGCCATCGTCGTTGAGGAAGGTGACATCATCCCAGCAGGAGCAGTTGTGGCAATCTCTGGTAATACAGGCAAGTCCACAGGCCCACACCTGCATATCCGACTCAGAAAGGACGGCAATAGCGTTGATCCGAAGCCGTTCATCAGTTTCCTGAATGACTATATCGTCAGATTGCAGGATAAGATAGCCTATATCAGGGATGGCATCAAGCCCCAAAAGGAACTGAATATCCAGAACCTTGTAGCAGAGATGGACAAGTGCGGCATCACCAACCAAAGGTATGTCGTTGCCCAGGCCCTGCTTGAAACAGGCTACTTTACGTCAAGAGTTTGTCTGGAGTGTAACAACCTCTTCGGGCTAAGACGACCCTCTGACGGCAGCTACTATGAGTTTGACAATTGGGAAGAGAGTGTGAAAGCCTATAAGAAATATGTACAATATAAGTACAAGGGAGGCGACTACCTGCTGTTCCTAAAGAGAATCGGTTATGCTGAAGACCCTGACTATATAATAAAGGTACATCAAATAGCCAAGACACTATAGCAAAAGCCATATCACCATCAGGTGAAGCGGATAGAAAGCATAGAAGAAATACTTGGCGAACTGCCCTGTTGCAAAGCCACGCTGGCCGGAATACAGCATCGGCATCATCAGTCCTGCAGCAGACCCAGCCAGGCCGTATACCATCAGGAAAGGCAGACCGAACATAAAAGCCAGCAGAGGATTATCCCTAAACATGAAGAGGACGCATATCAAGAAGACACCCCGCCATGAGTAGTCAGTCTGAAGCCATTCCGCAAGGAGGCCTATTGCACCGATGACAGTCAGAGTCAGTAGCCTGTTATGCCAGAACCTGTCAATGAACGATACCGCCATCAATCCCAGCAGCAACGTGAACATCACGTTATGGCTGTCAAAGTCACCAAGCAGCATCCAAGGAATATCAGAGATAATGGCGGCCACGAAAAGGTTAAGCATGTATTTGCGGATGTCACGGGTATGTACATATCCTTCAACAAGCAGGAAGGCAAAGATGGGAAAAGCCAGCCGTCCTATCATCCTCATCAGATGATAGCTAGCAGAAGCATTAGCGGTATCCTCACCGCCAAGCATATAAAGTCCCAAATGATCAATAGTCATTGAAACGATGGCAATTACCTTCAGGCAGCTTCCGCTAAGAGAACCCAATCTAAGGCAATCCGTCATCCTTTCCTGCTTATTTTCCTAGCCATTATGTCAGTTATAAAAGGTCTGCGGCAGCATCCATCTGCTCCACGAAACCTTTTTCTGCCTCTTTCAGCTTATCGAGATATTCATCACGTATGGCATTAAGCTTAGCCTTGACGATGCTGTTCAGGGCATAATCCTTGCTGAACAACGATTCGTCATCAATATCAAAGTTCTTGCCAAGCAGCCCCTCCAAAGATACAGATCTTGAATAGAACAAGACAACAGCAAGGAACAATGGGGACAGGATATTGTCACCTTTTTCAATTCTGTGAATCATCAGCTGAGTAGTGTTCAGCTGGTTAGCCACATCCGTCTGTGTCAGGCCGAGACGCTGGCGCACCAGTTTGAAGCGCCGTCCCATCTCCTTGACATCTACATTCTTGATAAGCTCGTCCATAATCTATCAATTTTGATGCAAAAGTAACAATATTTTCTTGAAAACAAGGAAAATATATAAGAAATTATATAAATCAGGCTAAAAAAAGCCCTATAAGGTTACGTTTTTGTATAAATATCATTAAAGGCATTATCCATTTCGCATGATTCTCGATAATTATTGATAATTTTGTCGTTCAATTATTCTGCATAACAATGGAAAAAGTAAAAAACAAAGCACAGAAGATGGCAGCAGATCTACTGCAGCAAATACCATTTGTTGAGTGTAAAGTCATTGAGACCCGCCCATTTTTTCATGATAACCGTACGAAGAAAGTACGTGTCTGTCAGATCAATGGTGAGTTGTGGGTTCCCACCATAGAATTAGGATATGGCAGCCCTGAGACCAACAGGATTAACAAGCTTAGGTTCACAGGCGAGCTAACCAGCAAAGATCTTCTTCCACTCAGGTCAAAGGGGTTCAATGCAGGTTGGTTCATTAGCCATAGTGCCATTCTTCGCTTACAGGACCAAATAGACGAGATTATCCACTGGGAAGGTTGCAGAGCCTGTTTACATGCCATCCTAGATACGATATCCAACGAGAAGATAGAAGTTCCGAAGGCTTATGAGTTCAGCAAGGAAGAAGCAGACCATATCTACGAAATCCACGACAGGCGCTTGGAGCTGTTAAGGGAAGGTAAGAAGATAGAGAGACTGGGACAGGAAGAAGCCCCCAGCGAGAGCGACTTCAAGGACGAATTCATGAAGAAGTTTTTCTCCGCCACCGAAGAGGAGGTAGAGGAAGCCATGAATGCGATGAAAGACATCGACGAGCTAGCAGGACAGATTATCAGTCTCTGCATGGATTGGGTGAAACATACCGGTAGAAAAGGCGGCGACTGGGGCAATGGTCTGGTCATGGGACTCACCAAAGCCACCTCCTACCTGCTGATAGCCCTTGACCGTCAGGCTACCAAAGGAAAGGGAAGAACCTCTATCATCGAGCTCTATCAGTCCATGCTTCCCACCTGCATAGAAATTGCCAAGAACGACATAGCCCAAAAGGAGGCTATGGAAAGAGAGAAAAGAGAAAAGAAAGGATACAATTAAGCATTAAACATATGACGCAAGACAAGAATGATATAACAGTTTCAGAGATATTCAATCATCTGAAAGAGATGGCTATCAGTACCAATGCAGGAACAACATCCATCAAAAGTGATGATGGCGAATGGGAATATTCCATCATAGTGAGACGTAAACAGAAAAAGAGTAACAAATGAATAATCTATCATCAGGAATGTTACAACAAAACAGCTTTTTTCAGAGCCAGTTTGTTCCTGCTGAGAAGCCATATGCGGTATATGCATTTGTCTGGGAAGGCACTAACACATCTATAGCCCAATTAATAGGGACTATGGTTACTGGTAAAGTTGACAAGGATGGAGAGGTATGTTATAAAACCAATGCCGTATATCGAATGCCCCGGAAAGACATGCTTGACTTTGAACATTGTTTTATTGAGAATCATACTGGAGCAATATGTTTTGATTCTACCAACCTACTTGGTTTTGTTGGTGATACTGTAGGTATAGAGGCTGTCAGTTTAGTATATTTGATTGACCAGAAGTATGGTGACGACTCCATAAAACTTAAGAGTATTATCCAAATGATAGAAAAAGCCGGACTGAAAATAGACAAGAACTTCAATCAGATTGGTATACAGAAAGGCCAAACCTATCAGGAACAGAATCCAAGCTCTGGTAAAATGGAATATTGTCTTGATATTCACGAAAAGATAGCTATCTTCACGAATCTTACTCTGAAGAAGTCACACATCATCAAAGATGTAGCAGATAAGCTCAGGGAATGGGAAGAATTAGGCATCAAGGATTTCACTATACAAATGGCACATGAAGATCAACAGGCCTGTTACGAAGAACTGTTTGAAATGGCACGCTTTTACAATTCACACAGCAAAGAACCGGAAAATGTTCCGAGTCTATTGTATACCCTTATTCAAGCAAGAGAGGAGCTAAATAATAATGAGTGTTCATATGATAAAGTGGCTACGACCATGCGCCACCTCTATTGGACAGATTATTACAAGAAACACGTTGATGATGAATTACAAAAAGCCATACAGGATCATCTTGTCACAAAAAATGGCGATATCATCCAGTTCTGCGACGACATTGAGAGGATGATGTCCTGGGAACCTGTCTGTAGATAATTTCTTTTTCCAGTTATCATTCAACAATTTATAGACTTGCACCTGAGAAATAGCATGAGCTATTCCTCGGGTGCTTTTCCTAACAGTTCATTGATCATAGCTTTCACCTCTTCATTTACCCGCTTAAAGTTACGATTCAGCATCACTTCCTTCTCACGTTCTGAAGCGAAGGCATATATCTTCGGCAGATCAACATAGTAGGATTCCTCCTGTTTAATTTTCTCCATATCGAAGTTTGTCTTGCAGAAATACTTGGTGGTCTTGAATTCCTCCGACTCCTCGATATTGATGCCGTTAAGCGAGCTCATATCAGTAGGTGTAAAGTCACGCGCAGCCTGACCGGCTAGCCAACCAGTCGCCATATCCGCTATTTTGGCAGCAGGAACCAGATAGTCCATCTTCTCTGATATTGACGTAGAAACCTTCTGATCGTTGATGGTAACAGATTTCGAGGTCTGCTTGGCCTTTCCGAACACATCGTTCTGAGCCCATTCCAAAGTCTCTTTGTTACGAGCAGCCCCCATAAAGATGTTACCGCAAGTAGTCAGAATTTTCTGCATGCCATTCTTTCCATAGTCAGCCTCCAACTGTGGTAGCTCCTGGAATCCGAGTGTCACGGCCACCTTATTGGAACGCGCTGTACCAATCAAGCGGTCAATCTTATAGAAGTACAACGTAGGCAACTCGTCTACAATGATAGATACAGGCAGGTTCCCTTTACTGTTCACACGTGTCACAAGACGGTTCAGAACTAGCGCATTTAGAGAGCCAATCACCTGTTCCTTTTCTGGATCATTAGCTATAACGAGATAAGAAGGATGTTTACGGTCAGAGATCTTCAGGTCGAAGTCATCACCCGTAAATACCCAATATGCTTCAGGCGATACCAGACGAGCCGCATTGACACGGAGTGTACCCACCATACCCTCCAACTGATCCATCGCACCGTTCTGCCATGCAGATTGGAAAGGAGCCATCAGCGACATGATTTTCTCATCCTGCATGAGAATGTCGAACACGTCCGCATACGGCTGTCCCAAGAAAGACAGTACATGTGGCATGTCTGAGAACTCACCAGAGATGGTGTCTGGTTCCACGATATTACCTTCATCATCCTCATACCAAGCCTTCTTAATAAAGATGTAGTTGCCATGGATGTCCGTATAGCTGAAGCCGTTCAGTTCCACGAACATACCATCGATATCTGTCGAGACATTACGGCTGGAGTAGTCAACAAAGTCCAATATCACATTCCCTGCCCCATCGATAGCCTGATAATCATTCCAGTTTCTGATGACCAATTTGAGTTTCTTGTTTTCCCAAAGGATATAGCGAGTCAGCTTCTTACCGTTCTTGAAGCCAGTCGGATGGAAGGTCACAAAGAAATAGATAATGGAGGCCAGAAAGTTCTCTGCCGAGTTCTGGAAGAAAGCCTCCGAACCACCTTTCTTGTCACCACCCTTATTAAGAGATTCCAATAGCGTTGCAGCCGTTTCCGAAGCCGCTGCCAGGTCAGGGATATATTTCCGCTGAATCGGGTTGATGCGATTAGAATACTCTACATCCGTAAAGTTCACGATATGGAAGCCACAGTTCTCAGGCAGATGCCCGTATTTCTTGTTCTTGCAGTACTGATAGAAGAGATTCTTACCCAAAGTAGGAAACTTGTAGTCATAGACCATCATCGCAAAACCCTTCTGAGCATGCTGTCGAATAAAGGGGTCGATGATGCCGAAAGACTTACCAGATCCAGGCGTACCAAGCACAATCGTTCCGCGGAACGGGTTGATGATGTTGATCCATCCCTTATGCATCCGCTTGTTGAAGTAATACACCATCGGGATATTCACCGAATACTCTGTCTCGTTAAGTTCCTCTGACTGTTCGAAGGACTCGTTCTCGAAGTTGAAACGGTCTTCACCTAGTTTATAGTTATAGTATCTGGCGATACCATCCAGTCCCTGATGAACCAGCATAGTACCGAGTATGGACATGATGGCATACAGCACCCTGTTTGACGGCAGTCCATAGAGGATGCCACCCCAAGTTCCTTGATGAACAACTACACAGAGGATTATAAAGGTGAAACCCGCGATAATCGGATATAACACCATTGTTTTCAAGTTGAACTTCAAGCTCTTCTTGGCTTTTGTGCCGATACAAGTCACACCAATGCATATCAGTTCAATGACTTTACACGAAACAACATTGTTGAACACTTGGAACCTTGCAATCAGCTCCAGCAGGAACACCGTAAAGCGGCTCTCTGCAGGAATTGGCATATTCATCACCAGTTCAATAATCAGGAAAATATAGATACAGCTACGGAACATTCCGTATATCTGAATTTGCTCCTTTGTCTCTTCTACAGGCATAACACGTTTTTATTAAAAGGGCATGCGCCGAGAAAGCAACGCATGCCACCATAAACAAAATAATTATCTTAACCTAAGTACAGGGCGCACCCTGCTTGGAGTAGTCTTGACGGTCGAGGTCACGAATCCGTTACGAAGACTCACACTATAATAATACATCTGCTCACTCTCTGAAGAAGAACCATCCTGCGAGGAACTTATGTATTGTCCGTCAGAAAAGTCATCTCCACCGACAACCTCCATTGCACGACGTACTACAGGCAAGTTCGCAGATAAGGCACGAAGTTCACCAGCCGATGGCAGAGCCCAGCCGGACACTGGCGATGAATACTGCATGACCGCCTCGACAGCTGGGCAGTACATATCCTCCGCAGCCATGATAGCAGCAGTATTCTCCACACCGCACTTGCTATAATCATCATTCGTAACACTAGAAATAGTACCAAGTGAATCCGAATACTGGTATTCACCCAACTCCCGAAGCCCGACCACCAGAGCCGTGTCCCTGTTTGTATAGAACACTACACCGACAGCCATATGACAGTCCTTGTCATAGCCATACGGAGATATCAGCGTATTATCCGAGAGCAGGATATTTCCCACCGACACACGGTTATCATAGATATCCGTATGCTCCTCACAGGAAACAACAGCCAACAAGCATACAGCCGTCATAACTGAAAACATGAATTTTCTCATCATCAAAATGGAATTTTAAGACCAACAAGCAAACCGTTCCTAAAAGAGTCGCCATGCAGGAAACCGATCTGGTTTTTCTGAGTCACAGACAGCTGGATACGATTTGAGAACACCACATTATACTCAAAGCCACATTCCACGGCCATGAAGAACTGCCCCCTTACCGCACCCATCTGCGGGCCGAGGCGAAGTCTGAACGTTGAGTTCTTCATCCGCTTCAAGCATTTCTTATAGGCAATACCGCCATCCCAGTAATAATTCTTAAAGAAGGACTCACGGCACACCTTACCGCACACAGGATCCTTCTCCCAACGGTCACCGACCTCACCAAAAAACTCCAGCGCATCCGTATAACTCAGTTCACGCTCATAGCCTAAAGAGGCATTAAGTGTACTGTTGAAGAGGAAGCCTCCATTCAAGGTCAGGTATTCATCTCCCTGCCCCGCAAATGCCGATGTCACACATAGCAGTGACACCATAAAAACAACAACCTTCTTCATGCTATCTCAGGATATTATATGGTAAACGTTTCAGCAGGTTCTCGTCGAAGCTGTCTGCATTGAGGATATCCTCATACTCGATGGGAATATAAACCACACGCCCTGATATCTGGTTCTCCGAGATTTCCAGACGCAGGATCTTTTCGTTGGGAAACGTCAGTTTGTTGACCACGATGACGTTACGATAAGCCTTCTTGAAACTCTTGGCACAATTCAGAGAATACACCGGAGTAAGTTCAATAGTCTGAGAGTTCGTAGCCTTTGTTTCTTTCTTATCAGTCAGCTTAACACGAAGTTCAGCGATGTCATACTTGATCTTAGACTTGTTGTAGAGCGAGAAATCAATGAAGAAATAATCGTTGACTGTGTAGATGTTATTCACAACAGCCTTGATTCCGTATTTAGAAGAATGGATATTGTTGTAGTTCTTCTGGCTGCAGAAGATGGCATAGGCATAGTCAGCCATAGCCCTCTCAGGCATCAGCACGTCCGGATTCTTGTATTGTCTCATCTCATCGATGGAGATATTGTATACTGAGCTAGCCTTGACAGGAGCACTAGTATAGACCACGTCATACTGCGCCATATGACGTTCGCCGATGACAGTAATCGTCCCCACCATCTCGTTGTTACGCAAACGTCCAGACGGTTTGATACGTACGATATTGTCAGCGCACTGGTTGCCTACGACCTTGTCGGTTGAGATATCCACCAGTTTGATATTCTCAGGCATGACCACATGTGTAGTCACCTCTTCATTGACCAAGATGATATACTTGGAGTGATTGCTGTTATAATCATCACTGTCAAGCTGGCTCCATACATACCTCACCCTTACCGAGTCAGACTTGGAGCCGTTGCCGTTTTCCTGCGCTACAGCAGGAAGGCACAGGGCGCATAGCGCCACAAGAGTTGTTAATGTCTTCATATATATGATACTATTGTTGTTAAATCGTTCACCTACCAGACTGAGCGTCTGTATTGATCAGATATACGATGGTATTGTACTTGATCTTCGCTTTGTTCTTGCGAATGTGGCCAGAGATAGCACTCGAAGCCGACTGATACATATTCTGGAGAGCTTGCAGGGCAATGGCCTCTCCACTTATCTGGCTGCCATAGCCACCGTCGAGGTTAATATTACTCTGCATAGCCTGCGCCCCTGCATCCTTCATCATATCACGGAAAGCCGACTCAGGAACATAAAAGCCCTCCATACCGTCATTGTCATAGACAGACAGCGCAACCTTGACGAACTTGTCCTTCACAAGAATACTGGTGATAGCGGCACGTACACGCTGCTGTCCGAAACCTGTCACCGTACCATAGAGATACGTGCCTTTCTTCAGTTTCACGTCCTTGATGATGACATCGTCGAGCAGTTTGAAGCGCAGGCGTGTTCCCTCATGTGCCTTTGTTGTCTTGTCAATCATCGCCTTGATGAGTGGTTCATCTACCAGAGTCTTCTCACCTATGGTATTGAACTTGTCCGCATTCTGGTCAGACACCTTCTTCACCAATTCTGGTTTAGGCTTCTCCACAACTTTTTTGTTATCGGAAGTCCCATTGCCACCTGTTGAACCACTATTACCACCAGCAACATCAGAAGAGCCCATGCCAAGCGTCTGTTCCAGTACCTTCTGACGTTCCTTGCTGCGTTGCTGGATATACTCCAGGTCACGAGCATAATCATCTAGTTCCTCTTGTCGTGAATTGCCACGCCCACCATAACCACGACTTGCAGAAGGACTACGATCATATGCATATGAGTTGATATGCTTGCGTGACTCCGCAAGGCTGCGTTCCAATTCCTCCAGTTCTTTCTGTTTGGCCTCACGCTTGGCATTCTCCGCATCAATACTGTTCAGTTCATGCTCCTTATACCCTGCCTGTGTACTGTCAAGTTGTTCTTTCTCATTGCCGAGCGCACCGATGGCGGTATAGGCACCGTCCTCACTGAAACGTTTACTCATCTCAGTCATCTTATCCGTCATCTCACCATCCTTGGCATCAGGAAGGCTCATGTTGATGTTATCTGTCACCACCCCCTTCTTAGCATCCTCATCCTCACCAAAGAAGTTACAGATGGTATATCCAAGGAAAGCCAGAGGCAGGAAGATGACCAAAGGCAAGATATACTTCGGCTGTTTAAAATTAACCTTTTTCATGCTTATTTGTTTTCTAAATTATCCACAATAATTTCCAGCTGCTTATGCTTTATCAGTATCTGCAGGGAATCATCATGCGTCTTATCAGGTATCCTGATGAGCGAGTCCAACTGACGTTTTAGTTGCTGACCGTCCAAAGCCATTTTGTCAAGCCATGCCGTCTGATAGGCCTTGCCGTCCTGAATACGCTGAAGTTCCCTGAACATTGGATTGACAGGAGTGATACCATCCATGATATTCTCTTCCTGTCCTTCACCGCCGAAGAAAGACATAACCGTACCGAGAACCAGTAGCATGAACAAGGAACCCACTGTCATTATAGCCGTCTGACGTTTGTGAGACTCAGCCCATCGGTTGGCTTTCTCCGTACGTTCTCTCAGCTTGGCTTTCTTGAAGAGCGACCAAAGCATCAACCTGAACAGCCGATTGTGCCTTGGTTCACTCTTTCTCTTTTTCTTTCCAAACAATCTCATACCTTAATAATCCAAATCCTTATTCTCCAAAGTACGCCAGTTGACAATCAGTAAGCCATGAGGGTTATTCTCCGTACGAGGTACGTTCTCCAGTTCACCAACGGTCACGATAGAACGCTTCAAGTCACGTGAACGGCGCTTGATAAACTGAGTACCATAGTATGTGAACTTCCTTTCATTCTCATCGAGTTTGATGGAGTCACAGATGATGGTACAAACGGCAGAGGATGAGATGATATCCGAATAGAAACCGTTCTCGTCCATGGCCTGTTTCTGCTTCATGGCTGTACCGTCAGCCATATACATCGCCTTGCCCAGCGTCCACTTGATATATTCATCGTCAGGCGGCAGATTGAAGAAATACTGGTGAAAGAGTTGAATATGCGCCTTGCCCTCCATGACGAAGTTCGCCTCCTGCTTGCTTCTCTCTGCCAGAAAAGGGATGTCCCCGTCGAGGACATATATCTGGCTCCGTTCATCGGACACGAGCTTGGCACAGAAAAAGATGCAGATACCGCATATCACCGTACATCCCACCACAGTTGCCAGCACAGTCATAAGTGCCAACTTTGTCTTTTGCTCTAAACTTTGTATCAGCATAATATAGATAATTTAATTTTAGCTACCCTATTTACCACCATGGGACATCATACGTCCGGGGCCAGTGACAACCATTGTTCCGGCAGTCACCGCACCACTTGCAGCACCGACGGCAGTACCCGTTGCCACTGCACCTGCTACACTACCTGCACTAGAACTAATACCACCAGGAATGAGCCATGAAGCCACCTCAGGCACAAAGCGAATGACATAAGCACCCACAAGCATGCCCATTGCATACATGCAGTTCGAGCCTATGCCCTGTAGTCCAAGGGCACCAATCTGTCCCCATGAAGTGACACTTCCTTTCAACAGGTGGTCATAAGCAGTGAGGTCTTCCTTCAGGTTATACAATAAGATGAAGTCAATATAGTATAAACACATATAGACCACGAATCCCCATAGCGAGAGAGACAAGTATTTGGAAATCCATTGCGACCATGCGCTGCTCCATGGCGGTACTATCGACAAGGCGAACATAATCGGCGCGAACATGGCAAGGATAGTCAGAAATATCCTCTGTGCCACCAGCATACCGTAATAGCTCATCTGAAAAATCAGTTCACCAATAAACCTGATAACATCATTAATCCATTCAGAAACCTTTGTCTCTGCGGCAACAGCAGCACGTTGAGCGTAGTTATTGATTGTCGAGCCGAGGTTCTCCATGCTGTAGATGAGTTTGTCCCACCAGTGGGCATCCTCACCGATAGCCTGAATCTGCTTGGCCGTCTCTATACTATCCTGTACCTCACGAAGCCGGTCAAGGTACTTAGCCTGTTTCTCAGCCACCTTACGCTCCAATGCGGCCACTTCTTTGTTCTTCGCACTAGCCATCGCCTTGGTAGTCGCTTCCAGAGCCTTGCCAGGAATGGCCAGTTCATTGCATATCCACGAGCTAGAGGTGATACACATTGAGAGAGCAATGATACGTGCCAGCTTCATCACGTCCATGACACGTCTGCCCAGCATCATCATCCAGCACTCATAGGAGCCCACACACAATGCCAGGCACAGGCCAATGACGCGGGCATAAGCAACTGTGTTACCGAGGACGGCAGACTTAGGGAATGCCTCCATAGCCACGAGCAATTTGTCAAGACTCTCGTCTACGGAAGGCAATCCCATCGTCAGAAAGATGTCAGTAACATCCAATAATAAACTTGATATCATACAACAACTTAATATTTCAATAATAACTCTGAGCCATACCCACCAGATGCGCCACGCGGCTGACAATGCCTTCCATCTTCACCTTGGCATCATAATAAGCCTGCTGCCGTTTGGCATTCTCCAGTTCATAGCCGATGCCCTGTTTATGGATATACGCAATACTCTGGCAGACAATCTCGTTTTCTTTCGAGATTTCATTAACCTGATATTTCATCTTACCTCCACTCTTCGTCATACAATACAGAAGGCCTTCGGTAATCCTGTCCTGCATACGGTTGAAATCATCCCTGAAAGAAGCATAAGACAGGTCAACGTTACGGTCGGCAGTTCTAGCCACCTCTTCCTTGTGCAGTTCCTCAATCTTCTCATACTCCTCATTAACCTTCTTCACCTTCTGTCGCTGTGTCTCTTCTGAGATGACACGTACAGGCATGATACGCTTGACATCTGAGTCGGACTCATTGAACTCCACATACAAGCCGCTGGAGAATCCTCTCCCTCTCCAATGCAATGAGGCACCGCTATAGCTATTATGCATCAGCCAGTAATACCAGTCCGGTGCAAAGTCCCAAGGGCCGTTCTCCATCGAGCGCCACTGTTTTTCCTTTTGACTGTCGTGCTGCAGCTTTGCAAACTGTGCGAAGCCCACTATCGGCACAAGCATCAGCAAAGTCATTATCATCACTTTCTTCATACCGCATTCCATTTAGTAATCAAATCTTCTGCTATCTCTTTTGTCACCTCACTGTTCAAAATGTCCCAGATATAGTCATGTGCAAAGCCACCGATAGCCACACAGCTGCACCAGAAATTAGCATCGGCAATTATACGGAGCATGTTGTCTATACTGGTCTTAATCTGGAAGATCATGTTCAGTTTCTCATCCATTGAAGCCTTCATGATATTCAGGTTGCTAGCAGTCATGGTAGCATAAAGTGCCTTGATATTCTTAATCTCACGTGAACAGGCATAGACAGCCTCCGTATAGTACCACCCCACCATCGGCTTTCTCGTTACCGTACTAGTCATAGAACTGGTAAAGTTCGCATACTCTTTAATCAATTTATACAAACTATTAGCCGTACCGCTAAGAGCCGCTGCAAGAAGGACATACGAATAAGCATTATTGAGTTTGGAGTTCAACGTAGTCCTCACGTCATTGAAATTAATGGCCTTCTTCGTGACGGCAGACTGTTCACCATAGCTGACGGCAATATTCTTCATTGCATCGTCCTCAGCACTCTTCATGTTTTTATGCAGGCTTATCAAAGCCTCGATAGTCGGCAAGTCTTCCGGGATATCTATGGCATGGCACTTGGGAATCCATAGAGCCAGCACAAGAAATATCATGATTATCTTTCTCATACACCTAACATATTCCAGTCATTAATAAGTCCCTCTACGGCATTCTTACCAGTAAAGTAGGCAGCCCAAGACTCAGGATCGATGGCATAGAGCACATCACTGATGCCGTTACAGAACTGGCAGGTCATGGCCATCACCTCCATTTTGTATTTGATCTGAAGCAGACGCGAGTAGATGTTGTTGGCCAGTGTCAGACGCTCATAGCGGTCAAGGAAATTATAGCCGTCGCTCCTCTTGCTCTGCAATGGAATATGTTTGGTGATGGAAGAATCCCCTGGCACACTTATCTTAGCGTTATTCACGATGTTGATGAAGTCAGCAACAAGTCCCTGCGTTTCAGCTACCACGTTAGCCATCTCATTGGCACAGAGGATATAGTTCTTGACAGGACAGCTGTTGATATAATCCAACACAACTGGCACATTCTTAAAGATGTCCACTGTCGTGGAGAAGATCTCCGCATAGTACTTCGTATCCTCACCAAAACCGGAAATGTTCTGCATCGACATCACATACAGTTCCTTCATGGTCTGCATTGCAGCCGTGAACTGCATAATTTTCTGTTGCTTGGCACTTATAGAGTCAACCCGTTGATTATGTTGTTTCTCTATCAATCCCTGTGAGGTCGTGTTAGCCGTCACCTGCCCCATCGTCCAAGGGTCATAGACAACCTTAAAAGCCTTTGCTGATGACACCACCAGCAAGGCACAGACTAAACTAAAGCACTTTATCTTTCCCATAAACCCATTACTTGATTATGTTTGACAACAAGGTTTGCAAATTCCGTCGTTCCGATATTCAACTGGTGGCGGTCTTCCTCCATCTGTCGGATAGCCCGCTGTCCGTCATTATTGTAGTAGCGGACATACAACCTGACCGCCTCCTTCTCTGAACGCTCAGTAGTAAATGCCCAGCACATCTCTGGCGGCACTTCCACACCATAGACATCAGAGTTATGGCCACGACAAATCCATGTCTCCTTAAAGTATGGTCTGCCATCATGGTTGTTCAGAGAGTTGATGGTAAAGATCTGGCGACGCTGTGTGTCCGTCAGTCCCATCACCTTGGCCACCTCGTCATACTTGTCCTTGAACTTCGACTGATCCATCAGAATCTTGATGTCCGAGTTAGAGATGATAGCCTCCTTCACAATCGGCGAGTCAATCACGTCATTCAGCTCCTGCGTCACAACACCAGCAATACCATTGAACTTTCGTACAGTCTTGTAGAGGTATTTGATGTACTCAGCCATAGTTGGTGAGGAGATAGCCTTCCATGCCTCCTCGATAATCAAGATCTTACGGCCCTTCTTGATACGCATTTTCTGGATGAAAACGTCCATGATGATGAGCACGACAATAGGGAAGAGAGTCTCGTCCTCCTTGATCTTGTCAATTTCAAACACGATGAACTTAGCATCAAACAGCGAGCTGTCAACGTCATTGTTCAGTGTACACTCGAGCTCACCGCCACGATAGAACGGATCCAGTATATGAGAGAAGTTGTTGATATCGAAGTGAATCTTCTTCTCAGACGTGATCTGAGGTATGCGCTCCATGATATACTCATAGAACGTATTGAACGAAAGGCTCTTTACCTTCATCTTCTTGCGCTGAGCTTCCATGCGCTCTATCTTCTTATCCAGACGCTTAAGGTATTTCCCCTCTATCAGTTCAGGCATCAGACGAGCCAGTTGGTTGTTGGCAGCAGCCTTTTCACCATCACTGGCAGCACCATCTTGAATCAGAGCATGTAGCTTCTCCACCTGACGCTTTACTTTCTCATGGTGTTCAGCTTCCTCTTCCGTGAAGTCCAGCTCCTCACTATCATCAGATGGTGACACCGTTTTCTGAGCATCAGGATAATCCTCCAGTTCCTCGATGCGGTAGTCGTCACCGTATTTCTCTTCGAGTTTCTGCTCATATTTCTCATATTCACCATTCTTCTTGTCCTCCAGCATCAGGCGTTCACGAAGCGCGGCACGTTCGTCATCAGTATAGCCCTTGAAGGGATGGAAATACTCCTCATAGTACTCCACGATAACCTGGTTGATGATTCTGTCCTCTGTCTTGGAGGGTTTTTCATTACCTTTATATATAAGGAATATCAGTGACTTCAGGAAGTTCTTCTTCTCACCAAAGTTCTCATTATACTCTTCACTTGTAATCTTGAAGGGATTCATGGAGATGGGATGTTCCTTGGAGTAAGTAATATATGTACCGCCATATATCAGGTTCAGCATCTCATAGGAGTCACCTGTATCAACGACCACGGCATCCGTACCCTGTTCAATCAGCTGCTGTAGGATGGTATTCATATTGAACGACTTTCCCGTACCAGAAGAACCGAGACAGAACAGGTTTGAGTTATCCGTCATCTTAACGGAACCTGATTTACCTGTAATATCGATAGCCACAGGAACGCCTTGTCTGTCTGTACAGAAGTGTGTTACCGGCGTGTCCTCCGACTGTTTCATATGTTCTTTATAGAACAGACACAGAGCCGTATCGGCCAGTGTCATGAACAAGTCATATTCCTCATTGAAGCGATAGGCACAGCCAGGAAAAGAATTCTCGAACAGTTCCAACTGGTTATAGGCTGTGTCCGAGGGCGATATGCCACACTCATAGAGTTTTGCTTCTATATAGGAAGAGACGGGAGTCAGCTTGTCAAAGGCACAACTGACAAGGATATTGAAGTTTGTGTAGACAAGAAGTTTGTTGTCCTTGGCAATCAGATCAAGCACAGCGTCGATGTCAGCCTTGGCTATCTTGTTCGAAGGATCCGGCATGGAGCCGTGACGCTTGGACTTACCCTGCAACTTACGGAGTAACTTACGCTGGGCAGGAATCTGAAGCACCTGATTGTAGACCACGCAATCTGCGTCAGGAATAGAAGTCAGGAATCCCAGCAGGTCTGTGGCGATATCAAAGCCGTTGACAGGTACCGACAGATATGGTTTCAAGTAATTCGGCAGGTTGATCACATCCACGTCCACCAGATTGACGGACTTCACCACATGATCACCAAGGTTCAGATATTCATCCGTACTTTTGAAGTTCCTCATAGGGAATGAACCCTTCTTGAACTGGAAAGCCATAAAACGGTGGAGATACTCATTGACTTCATCCTTGGTGAGCTTATGGTATGGCACATTTCTTTCCTTCAGGATATCCGTAACCTTACTGACCTTTACATGGAACTCTGTCCACATCTTCGGGTCATACTTAACGAAGGTACTCTTGATAGCCTCCTGCGTGATGATGATGTAGGTCTGTATTTCCGTATACGGCCTACCCTCGAAGTGTCTGAAATAGGACTTCATGAGATAAGTCATATCCTCAGTAATCTCGTGATGGTAGAGCTGCTTGCAGAAGATGTCCTGCTTCTGGAGTGCATAGCCCTCGCCCAGAGTTTGGACAATATTGTTCAGTACATCGGTAAAATCCATGTACTGCTCTGCATCTGTACAGTACTGCTGCACAGGATTCTCAATACTGATGATGACGGAACAGTCACCCTTATCAGAGAAGAGAACGGTATTTAGCAAGTTCCCGTTGTCATCCTTGATGTCCTGTAGCTGAGCAAACAGCCCATCGAGAGGTTTCTTCTTTCCAATCATATTTATTGATTAATGTACGTATAGTTCCCGGTAGACGAATACCCCCTTGTATCTTTTCTTGGCATGAAGACCGCCACGCTGTTTCACATAAATAGTAATCAGGCCTGTTATAGCCATGACTAGCATGGCCACGAAGCCAGCCAACTTTCCCATTGCAATTGAGAAGATGATAAATCCCACGAAGGAGAATCCAATAGCCATCGCCGCAAAAGTCAGGAAACGTCCTCTGATACCCATAAACTCCAAGGGGCGCTGAAGTCCCTTGAACACAGGACTTCCGACATAGTTACTTTCCATAATACAAACAAATTGAAGGAGGGAGGTGTCCATATATGTACAGGACACCCTCCTGACTAAACAAAATGATTCTTTTACTTGAAGAACATGGGAAGAGCCTCTGACATGGCAATGAATGCTACACATCCACCGATGGTCATCATAACGGTCTTCTTCACGTCCTGGTCACCATTCTGCATCTTGAAGTACACGTTAAACGCACCGACAAGCACGATAACTGCAGCAATAGCCTTCATTAGGTTAGACACAGGTGTCTGATAGGACTGAATTTCCGTAGTAGCCTTGGTGAAACCACCAGCGCCCTTACTGGAAGCCATTACATCACTGACGGTATAAAAGCCTACCCAGAATGCAGTCACATATTTCTGAACGGTCGGGTTGCCGAACAACAGATTCACTGCCACACAGAAAGTACAAACTACCTTATTGGTAAAAGAAGAGATTTTCTTGCCGACATAGTCGACAACTGAATTGAAAAAATTAAAATTAAAATGTAACATAAAAATTTTCCTGATGGAAATCCTGCATATTACAAATTAAAGCACAAAGTAGGTGCAGCATGATTCACCCGAATCGAAACATGGTATTCACCAAGTCCCGGTCTGCTGCAAGAGCCGGTCAACACCCCATTCCATGTGGGGCCAAATTAAAGCTTAAGGTTCCTATATATTATGGCAGGAGTCTCTTAAACAGCCTGCTCGTATTCATTCCAGTCATTGACCAGACCGCCGAGACAACTGTCCCTTCCCTTCTCTGCCAGTTCATTGAGCATGGGAACAAGCTGATCCATCTCGATAGCACCAGTCATTCTTGACAGTTCTGAGGCGACGGAAGCCACCAGAGACTTCTCTTTGCCGTCCTTCTCTATCCTCACGGGACTGAACATCATTGCCTCTTCACTAATATCAATCTCCTGCTCATCCATCTTTGGAGTCATATCTACAGCTTCCTTGGCTAGGAACAGGTCATATACAATCATTCCAGCGTACACAAATATATAGGTGACGCACAGGAAAGTCATAATCGATGTAAAACTCATAATATATCTCTATTTTCTATTCTTTCTCCTTAAGTCCGAACCCTAGTATGGAACAGCGGACAAAAGATCTTCGTTATGCCGTCCAACACCCAGACCGCCGAAAATCGGATGCAAAGATAGCAAAAAAATGCAAACCGCCAACAAAATATATCAGAAATTTAATAATTCATATAAATATTTTCAAAATATATCAATTCTTATATCAATATACGTATATAATAGCTCCCAAATGAAAAGCAGGCAGTCCAAAGACCACCTGCTAATAAAAAAGGAATCACTCTCTCGACACCGCGAATGCCTGGTTCTTGCCATACCAACGACCATCCTTCTCATCCGCCTTAGTGTCAAAAGAAACAGTCAACAGCTCATCCTGTTTAATGTCGAACTCCTTAATCTTGCTCTCACCGAAAACCTCGAAGAGCATTCTTTTGGGATGCTCTTCCTGAGTTTCCAATACATACTGCTGACTCTGCCAGTCACCCTTGTCCGTAGTTCCCTTCTTAACAGGAAGCACGGCAATAATCTTACCTTTAAGTTTCATATTACTACAATATTTATTTGGTTAAACAATAACACTATTCACAATTCCATTTCCTCAGTATCAGTCCGAGGGCTGTCGCATAGGACTCCACATGTACGATTCTTCTCATTTCCGATGAATAATAGACCGTGCGACTCCCCTTTATGACAATATAGCCGTATCTCTTCAGTTCATCATAAATCTTAAGTCGCTCATGGCTTCTCCCTAAACACCTATTCACTTTCTGCTCCAAACCGTAGAGAATCCTGCGGCTGTCACTATCATAGATACGTTTCAGGCCTTTAGAGCGCATAACGGCATCCTCCTCCCTATCCCGTTTCAGGTTTAACGCCTTGCATATGCGTCTGACAGTCCGTTCAGAAACGCCAATTTCCTGAGCAATCCGCTTTTGGCTATGAGTGGGAAACAGTCGTTCTACCATTTCCCATGTCTTATAATCCCTTTTACCAGTTCCAGCCTTGACCAAACCAAGCTCAGATGCTTTCCTTTGGATGGTACAGACACTGACACCAAGCTTCTGTGCGAGTACACTATTAAAAGTTATGGGATATTCTATCATCAGTATTTCAATCATCTCTTCCGTCCATATGATATGAGGTCTACTCATAGGACAGCACCATTATTATTCAGAGCCCTTTCTTCCCTAGCCCTCTGATAAAGCTGTTTCAAAAAAGCCCTGGAACCAAAACCAAATTTTGAAAAGCTCCAGCCATACTGATATAGGACGTAGTTCTCATAATACTCCAGATACTCCAAAGCCGACATCCTTCTGCTGGCAAGAAAAGCATCCATTTTCCTGCTGATACTGTATAAAGTCATCTGCATGACCATATTCGTAAAGAAGCTCCAGAATCTCCAAGTAAGGAACTTCCAAAGGAGCAAAACAACCAATCTGGAGCATACATACTTATTCTTTATCCTCTCCATTCAAATGATCCAATACTTTAATTACATCATTGAGCTGAACCATTAGTCCCACCCATACTGGCGTATCGGTAAAGCTCCACTCTTTTTGGCAGTACTGTTCCATCTTCCAGCACAGCTCATTTGCCTTATCTATTAAACGAATCTGGTCAGAACTCATGGTCATCGGCGTAGCTAAAGAATTTCACAAAATAGTCGTAGCGGCGGTCATCACACCATGCCATCACCTCATTAGGTCTGAATCTCATCCCATCATATGCGATGAATAGCTGTGACTTCAATTCATAAACGCCATTGAAGATACACTTCTCCTTTGTAATAAAGGCAACAGACAATTTCTTAGAACTATCTGTTTTATTGGGAAGCTTTTCAAGCCCTTTCCAGCCCCAGTCTATATAGATATTCCGCAGACACCTTGCGGCATAGAACGCAGAAATCATCACATCAATAAACAGACAGGCAAAGCATATAGTGGCATGAACGATATGAACCACACTGCCGTCAAAACTAATAAAAGCATGTACCGTGATAAAGCACAAGCACATGCAGAATGCTAGCGTTGACAATACTGACAACACCGTTTTCTTCAAATCACTTTTTATATCTTTCATAAAATCACTTAAATACGATTGAATATATTATCCTGATTACATTGAAAGTGCCGCCGACAGCAGAACTGTCAGCAGCACCGAGAGATTCAGATAAGGCTCCTACCCATTGACTTGTGTTCTCTGAGTTTGTCCTTATTCTGTTCTATAAATGCACGTAAGATGGAGTTGATCATCGTAGCAGTAGACATCTTGTTGATGTCACACTGTTTGAGCGTGTTGATGATGTCATTGTCTATCGGATAGACACGACGGTCATCATTCCTCACTCTATAGTCATAGCCTTGACTGCATCTGAGAAACACCTCCCAGCTGCTTCCATCATCTGAAACAGGAGCATTGCCTGTCTCTGCAGGAACATCCTCAGATGTTTTTACCTGGCAGTCAGCCTTTGACTGACCAGAAATGGTCTTCTGTCCTTTTATGTCCTTGACAATGCCATCTATGTCAGGCAGCATCAGCAGGTCATCAGCCGTTGTTTCTGTATTCAGTTTCTTATTATTCATTGTCCTTGAAGATATGGTCACATATAAACTTAAAAGTAGGATATACAATATCACGCTGGTTACTCATCACCTCGATGGTGTTGTAACGCTGCATGTCTGCCTTGACCTCTATCTTAGGAGTAACAAGGCCATACTGAGAGAGACGTTCATCCGTCTTAGCCCAAAGTGCCAGTTCCTGCTTCTTGCCATAACGCTTATCATGGCGATTCACAACAAAGAATGTCTCTGTGTGCATACTAGGGAACTTCTCTTTCAACTTAGCCAGAAAGAGTATGAAGGTAGCCGTTGAGTTCACTGAAGTAGACTCATACTGAAACGGGCACACCACATAGTCAGCCTGTGAGAAAATGGGGATTAAACCCTGCTGAGCGAGGTTACCCGGCGCATCAATGAGCACCACCCCATCCATTTCTTTCAGATTTCGCATCAGATTTTGGACATTCTCCTCATTGGCGATGTTGAAAGGCTGCACGTTATACTTGAATTTCGTATCAGTGTACTTCCGCTCATCTGCCTTACGTTTCTCAGAAATTGTTTGCTGGTTGTCACAGTC
>JAEEGL014503964.1_pt1 | contig 65127 bp, 30 predicted proteins | sample 9134231 | NCBI WGS metagenome assembly JAEEGL01 (sample SAMN16246548, study PRJNA631951) | gut metagenome | biome: gut microbiome; feature: rumen; material: fiber-attached | host: Bos | place: Iran: Karaj | collected 2018-10
TCTTGCGCTCCATAGGTGCTCAGGCGAGCAGAGCTCGGAGTCCCTAGTCACCTTGTACTTATATCTTACACTGTCCGCATGGCTTGGCGTGAGTGCTGAAAGCACGACCTTGGCTCTTGGCGTAGTCTAAGAATAAAATGGTGAAACCATGAGTGAAGTGGAAAGGCTGTCACTGGGAGCTTGCTCACAAGTGAATGGATGGACACAGAACGAGGCTCTTGAAAAGAGCTATTCTTAGACGCCTTTGCGAGAAACAAAAAAACATTACTCGCGGAGTGTGTGATCTTTGTTTTTCAGGCTTTGTAGAAAGCCGATGTTTTTGCTTTTTGAAAGTTTTGAGATCTATCAGATGATACATGGTGTTGGAGAGAATATGATGTAAGTTCATCTTACAGTCAGATTCTTGACGACATCAGGACAAGGCACGTAGTGCTAAACTTTCAAAAAGGGTTATTCTTGGTTTTTGTTAAATTCAAAACACAGTTTTATGCCAGTGCAGATGTCTATAACTTCTTCAAGTTTTCTCAATGAGTTTGGATTTAACACTCTGCCTGGCGCGGAAGATATTGACCTTTACCTGGTCTTCGGTGATTTCCATGATATTAGAGATTTCCTTGTAGGAGAGACCTTCGAAGTCGCGGAGCTGCATGGCGACACGTTGCTTCTCGGGCAACTGTTCCATAGCCTGACGGATGGTGCTGATGCGTTCCTCATGTTCTATGGTGCTCTCGACGGAAGAGGAACTGAAAAAGTCCATTCCATCGATATTTTCGGTCTGGTTGACCTTCATGCGCTGACGGTCGAGGGCGAGGTTACGAGCCATACGGAGAGCGTATGCTTCGAGGTTGTCGATAGCGTCGAGTTGCTCGCCCATTTTCCATAGTTTGATGATGGTATCTTGCACAACATCCTCCGCCTCCTGACTGTTGAGGGTAATCCTCAGTGCCAGGCGGTACATCACGTTTTTGAGAGGGAGTATGTCGCGCTTAAGATCCATGTTAAGAACGGGAACGTTAACGGGAACGGGAACGATACGCTTCGCTACGATACGGCTTCGCCTACGATATGCAACCAGAGGTTGCTACGATACGCCCTAAAGGGCTACGATACGGTGCAAGCGCCTACGATAACTATTATACTATTTGTGTGCCTTCTTTTTCTTTATTGATGTTTGTGGCGAGGGTGATAACGACTTTCTTGACACCAGCGTCAACGGCTTCGAGGGCATTCTCTACCTTAGGCATCATACCGCCAGAGATTATGCCGTCGGCAACATACTGACGGTAGGAGTCGTGGGTGATGACAGGTATCACGCTGTCGTCATCGTCAGGATTGCTGAGCACACCTTTCTTTTCGAAAGAGAAGATAAGGGTTACGTCGAAGTGCTTGGCGAGAGCCTTGGCAACGGTGCTCGCCATAGTGTCGGCATTGGTGTTGAGTATATTGCCCTTGCCATCGTGGGTGAGGGGAGCAACGACAGGGGTGACACCGCTGTTGAGCAACTGTGCCAGACGGTCGCCGTCAGCATAATCAACATCGCCAACATAACCGAAATCGACCATTTGATCGGTGCCATCGTCCATCTTTACCTTTTTCAGCGGACGTTTGTGAGAACGAATAACGTCCATATCGGCACCAGTCAGTCCGAGGGCGTTGACACCCTTAGCCTGCAACTGTGCCACGAGGTTTTTGTTTACCAGTCCGCCATACACCATAGTGACTACGGAGAGCATCTCTGCATCAGTGATTCGGCGTCCACCAACCATGTGGCTCTCTATGCCGAGTTGTGCCGCTACCTTAGTAGCACGGCGTCCACCACCATGCACCAGTATCTTCTTGCCTGGGATAGAGGCGAAGTTATCGAGCAACTGAGCGAGCTGTTCTGGGTCTTCAACCACGGCACCGCCAACTTTTATTACAGAGACCCCCTCCTTGCCCTTTGGGCATCCCTCCCCGAGGGTAGGGGTGGAATTACTATTTGCTAATGATTTTGTTTCTGTAGTATTCATTTTCTTTTATTTTGATAGTCATTCGGTATTATTTCCCTTCCCCTCGGGGGAGGGTCTGGGCGAGGGGTCTTAGTATATTTTTCAACTCCTCCACAGTATCAGCCCTAAGCATTTTTATGCGGGTGGGTTTGAAGTCGGCTATTCCCTTGAAGATAGGGGTAGAGGCGAGGTGGCGACGGGTGTGGAGGATAGCCTTATGCTCATCACCTATATAGTCGATGTTGAGTTGCAGAAGCTCCAATAAAATGTCGATTTTATCGGCATTATTTAGTGTCTCGGTAGCCTCGCGGGAGAATATCCAAGGCTGACCGAAAGTAGCTCTGCCAATCATCACGGCATCCACACCAAAGGTGTCGAAGGCACGGTCGGCATCGTCGAGCGACTTGATGTCGCCATTGCCTATTATAGGTATCTTGATGGCAGGATTATCTTTCACTGCCTTGATGAGAGTCCAGTCGGCTTCGCCCGTGTACATCTGTGCTCGCGTTCTGCCATGAATGGTGAGAGCCTGAATGCCACAGTCCTGCAAGTGAAGAGCCAAATCGACCCCCTCCCAACCTCCCTGAGGGGAGGAGATTGTTGACAGTTTATTGCCGAAGACATAGTTGTCGGAGTTCCACCCCAACCTTGTCTTTACGGTGACAGGGGTGTTGACAGCCTTTACCACAGCCTCAGTCATTTCGAGCATCAGGGGGATGTTCTGCAACATTCCTGCACCAGCACCCTTACCAGCTACTTTCTTCACGGGACATCCGAAGTTGAGGTCTATCACATCGGGATGAGCCTCTGCCTCCACTATGCGAGCCGCTTCCACCACTGCATCGGTGGTGCGACCGTATATCTGTATGCCGACAGGACGCTCGTCGTCGCTGATGGTGAGTTTTCTCACCGTAGCCTTGATGGAACGGACAAGAGCCTCAGCAGCCACAAATTCGGTATATACCATAGATGCTCCGTAACGCTTACAGAGCTTACGGAAACCAATGTCTGTCACATCTTCCATAGGGGCAAGAAATAACGGACGATTGCCTAAATCTATGTTGCCAATCTTCATATTTGACTACAAAGATACAAAAAAATGAGGAATGAAGAGTGAAGAATGAAGAATTTTTCGTAATTTTGCATAGAATTTAGAGAATTAAGTTTTCTCAAGTCCAACTTGAGAGGAGTTAAAGGAGTTAAAAGGAGTTATCGCTCGTTGAACTCGCTAAGGAGTTAAAGGACAAAACCAGAATAAAACGATATAATTAATGAAAAAGATTTACAACTATCTGTTTGTGGGCATAGTAGCTATGCTCTCGATGACACTTTCTTCATGTAATGACGATAACAATATCGCCGACACTCTCAACGGAATATGGGAGGGTGAAGTATCACAGAGCTGGTCTTGGCGATGGGATGATTACACTGTGTATCAGTATGTAGAGATGGAGTTTATTACAGATCCATACAGATATGCTAAGGGCTACGGTTATGAATATGACTACTACAGAAACAGCCGTTATTATGATAAATGCCGTTTTTACTTTGAGGTAAGGAATGGCAGAATCTACCTGGATTATGACGATGGTGCAAGAGTGTGTATATCAAACTATCGCTTGACAAACTACAGATTTGAAGGCACATTCAGGGATTACCGTACAGGCGACTACCTTGCGGACTTCAGTTTTGTGAAGATAGCAAGCTATCGTTATGATCGATACAACTACATTTACGGTACACCTGCAGAGTTTGAAGACTCCAAGACAAACAAGACTGAAGCCGAACAGAAATAATGGCTGAGAAGAATGAATTTGTGAGGAAGGTGGCGGAGCAGAAGTACGAGTACGGCTTCACCACTGACGTTCACACAGACATAATACCCGTAGGACTGACGGAAGATGTAGTCAGGCTCATTTCAGAAAAGAAAGGTGAGCCCGACTGGATGTTGGAGTTCCGTCTGAAGGCATTTCGCCACTGGCAGACGATGACGCAGCCGACATGGGGACACGTCAACGTGCCACCGATAGACTATCAGGCGATATCATACTACGCCGACCCGATGGCAAAGAAAAAGAACCCTAACCTGACGGAAGACGGCAAGATAGATCCAGAGCTGGAGAAGACATTCGACAAACTGGGCATACCACTGGAGGAAAGACTGGCACTGAGCGGCGTTGCCGTAGATGCTATCATGGACTCGGTGAGCGTGAAGACCACCTATAAGGACAAATTGAAGGAGATGGGCATCATATTCATGTCGATAGGTGAGGCGATAAAGGAACACCCAGACCTGATAAAGGAATACCTGGGCAGTGTGGTGCCATACAGAGACAACTTCTTTGCGGCACTGAACTCAGCAGTATTCTCTGATGGTTCGTTCGTTTATATACCTAAGGGCGTGAGATGTCCGATGGAACTGTCATCATACTTCCGCATCAACGCTGCAGGAACGGGACAGTTTGAGAGAACACTGATAATAGCCGACGACGATTCATACGTGTCATACCTCGAGGGATGTACGGCACCGATGCGCGACGAGAACCAACTGCATGCCGCCATAGTGGAGATAATAGTGAAGGACAGGGCAGAGGTGAAATACTCTACCGTGCAGAACTGGTATCCAGGCGATGAACACGGCAAAGGTGGTGTACTGAACCTCGTGACAAAGCGCGGCGACCTGCGCGGAGTGTCAAGCAAACTGTCGTGGACACAGGTGGAGACGGGTTCGGCGATAACGTGGAAATACCCTTCATGTGTGCTTCGCGGCGATAACTCGGTAGCGGAGTTCTACAGCGTGGCTGTGACCAATAACTACCAGGAGGCTGACACGGGTACAAAGATGATACACATGGGCAAGAACACCAAATCGACCATCATATCAAAGGGTATCTCAGCAGGACATTCGCAGAACTCTTACCGCGGACTGGTAAGGGCGACATCGAAGGCTGACGGAGCAAGAAACTACTCATCGTGTGACTCGCTGCTGCTGGGCAGCCAGTGTGGTGCGCACACCTTCCCGTATATGGACATACATAACAACACGGCAGTGGTGGAGCACGAGGCTACGACATCGAAGATAAGCGAAGAACAGCTGCTATACTGCAACCAGCGAGGCATATCGACAGAAGAAGCCGTAGGACTGATAGTGAACGGCTATGCCAAGGAGGTGCTACAGAAACTGCCGATGGAGTTTGCTGTGGAGGCACAGAAGCTGCTCAGCGTGAGTCTGGAAGGAAGCGTAGGATAATTAATTAGGAATTAGAAATTAGGAATTAGAAATTAGGAATTAGGGTCACTATATTATGCTTGAAATAAGAAACCTGCATGCCAGGGTAGAAGAAAAGGAAATACTGAAGGGCGTAAACCTCACCATCAAAGATGGCGAGATACATGCGCTGATGGGTACTAACGGTGCCGGTAAGTCAACACTGAGCAACGTCATAGTGGGTAACCCACGCTATGAGGTGACGGAAGGCGAGATAATATTCAACGGACAGAACCTGCTGGAGATGACAGCCGACGAGCGTGCCAACGCAGGCATATTCATGTCGTTCCAGATGCCAGTGGAGATACCTGGAGTGTCAATGACCAACTTCATGAAGGCTGCCGTGAACGCCAGACGTAAGGCGAGAGGCGAGGAGCCTATGAAGGCTGGCGACTTCATCAAGATGATGAAAGAGAAGCGCGAACTGGTGGAGATAGACCAGAAGCTGATAAAGCGTTCGGTAAACGAAGGATTCTCAGGCGGTGAGAAGAAGCGTAACGAGATATTCCAGATGGCTATGCTGGAACCAACCTTCTGCATACTCGACGAGACAGACTCAGGTCTGGACGTTGATGCACTGCGCATAGTGGCTACAGGATTTAACAAACTGCGCACGGAGACGACCTCGGCAATGGTGATTACCCACTACCAGCGTCTGCTGGACTATATAAAGCCTGACATAGTACATGTGCTCATAGACGGCAAGATAGTGAAGACTGGCGGTCCTGAACTGGCAGTGAAGATAGAGAACGAGGGTTTTGACTTTGTAATGCAGAATGCATAATTAATGAATCAATACGTAGAATTATATAACGAGATAAAGGGCCAGCTGGAGAGGCAGTCGTGCAGTGCGCTCAACGCACAGCGCGAGGAAGCCATGAAGCAGTTTGTGGCTATGGGATTCCCTACGAGGAAGGTGGAGAGATACCGCTATACCGATGTGGAGGCAGCCTTCGCTCCCAACTACGGACTGAGTCTCGCTCCATACACCATAAAGGATGTGCAGTATGTGTATGCTGCAAAGGAAGCGCCGATAGACATCGCACCATATTATAATAAGGTTGCTGACAGCAAAGGCGATGCCCTGACAGCCCTAAACACGGCATTAGCGCATGATGCACTCGTGATATATGTGCCAAAGGGTAGGAAGGCAGAGACCCCGATACGTATAGAGAATATACTCAGTGGCGAACAAGATACTATGGTGGTGCGCCGTGTGCTGATAGTGATGGAAGAGCTGAGCGAGGCAACAATATTCTTTGTGGACCACGTGAAGAGCGACAAGGCTTTCCTCACATCGCAGGTGATAGAGGTGGTATGCAAAGAGGGTTCACACCTGGACCTATATGAGATGGAGGAGACCAGCAGCAAATGTAACCGTTTTAGCAACCTCTATATAAAGACTGAGCGCGATGCAGTGGTGAGACATAACAACCTGACGATATCAAACGGTGTGACGCGCAACGGCATCGATGTGTATATGCAGGGCAAGGGCTCGGAGGTGACTCTGAACGGTGCCGTGATAGCCGACAGAGAGCAGCACGTAGATAACAACACCGTGATAGAACACCAGGTGGAGCAGTGTCAGAGCAACGAACTGTATAAATACGTGCTCGACGACAAGGCGGTGTGTGCCTTTGCAGGTAAGATACTGGTGAAGGAGGGAGCACAGCAGACCTATTCGCAGGAGACGAACAACAACATGGTGGCAAGCAACGACGCGAGGATGTACACCCAGCCGATGCTTGAGATATATGCTGACGATGTGAAGTGTGCGCACGGCTCTACCGTCGGTGTGATGGACGAAGCGGCACTATTCTATATGATGCAGCGTGGCATATCAAAGGATGAGGCTAAGACACTGCTGAAGAATGCCTTTATCTCGCAGGTGATAGACGAGATGAAGTGGCAGGCTTTCCGCGACCGTCTGCACATACTCATAGACAAGCGCCTGAGTAAGGAAGAGCGTTGTGGCACATGTAAGATTTGTAACTAACTGTGAACTGTGAACTATGAACTGTGAACTGATACGTTCGGATTTCCCTATATTACAACGTAAGATATACGACAAGTACCCACTGGTGTATCTGGACAACGGAGCGACGACGCAAAAGCCGCTCTGCGTGCTCGACGGTATGCGTGAGGAGTACCTCAACGTGAATGCTAACGTGCATCGCGGTGTGCACTACCTGTCGCAACAGGCTACCGACTTGCACGAGGGGGCGAGAGAGAAGGTAAGGCAGTTTATCAATGCCGAGAAGACCTCAGAGATAGTCTTCACCCGAGGCACCACAGAGGCTGTGAACCTTGTGGCATCAAGTTTTGTGGAGGCATACATGAAGGCTGGCGACGAGGTTATCATATCTACTATGGAACACCACTCAAACATAGTGCCTTGGCAGTTGCAGGCTGAGAAGAAGGGCATAGTGGTGAAGGTGATACCGATGAGCGATGATGGCATACTCGACATGGAAGCATACAAGACGCTCTTCAGCGAGAAGACCAAACTGGTGAGTGTGACCCACGTTAGTAATGTGCTGGGTACGGTGAACCCCGTGAAGGAAATAATAAAGACTGCCCATGAGCATGAGGTGCCCTGTATGATAGACGGTGCGCAGTCGGCACCCCACATGGCAATCGATGTGCAGGATATGGACTGCGACTTCTACGCCTTCTCAGGACATAAGATGTATGGACCTACTGGCATAGGAGTGCTCTATGGCAAAGAGAAATATCTGGAACAGATGCCACCATATCAGGGAGGCGGTGACATGATAGGTACGGTGACATTCGAAAAGACCACCTATGCCGCCCTGCCATATAAGTTTGAGGCTGGCACGCCAGACTATATAGCTACTCACGGACTGGCAATAGCCATTGACTATATGCTCAATATAGGTATGGACAAGATAGAGGCGCATGAGAGGGAACTGACCCGCTATGCCTTAGAACAGATGCAGACCATAGAGGGGATGCGCATATTCGGTCCGCTCGACGCCACAAAGCGCGATGCAGTGATAAGTTTCCTCGTGGGCGATATTCACCACCTCGATATGGGAACACTGCTCGACCGCTTAGGCATAGCTGTGAGAACGGGTCACCACTGTGCTGAACCCCTGATGCGCCGTTTAGGTATCAATGGTACCGTGCGCGCTTCCTTCGGACTCTATAACACCAAGGAGGAGATTGATGTCCTGGTCAGCGGCATAAAGAGAGTAAGCTCTATGTTTTGACCCCTAATTATCAATTATCAATTGTCAATTATCAATTGAAAAAGACTTCTATCATAGAGATGAACCGCCTCAGTGTGGAGGAGTTTCACGAGGCGGAGAAGATGCCACTCGTGGTGGTGCTCGACGATGTACGTTCCCTATACAATGTGGGGAGCGTGTTTCGTACGTCGGATGCCTTCAGGGTTGAGGCTATATACCTCTGTGGCATTACGGCAACGCCAGACGAGGTGCGTGATGAGGACGGCACTCTGGTGCGCGACTGTACGCTGAAGGCTTCGCAAGAGATACACAAGACGGCATTGGGAGCAGAGGAGAGTGTGGCGTGGCGATACTATAAGACCGCTGTTGAGGCTGTTGCTGCATTGAAGGCTGATGGCTATACGGTACTTGCCGTAGAACAGTGTCACGGTTCTACGATGCTTAATGACTTCAAACCTGCATTTGGGGATAAAAAGAAGTACGCCGTAGTCCTCGGCAATGAGGTCAAAGGCGTACATCAAGAGGTGGTTGATATGTGTGACGGATGTTTGGAAATACCTCAGTATGGTACCAAACATTCACTCAACGTTTCTGTTACGGCAGGAATAGTTATCTGGCATTTTGCCAGCTCTAACCTCTAAACCCTAAACCCTAAACTCTCAACTTATTCCAAATAAGTATATCCGTAGAGTCCTGAGCGGTAGTTGGAAAGGAATTCCTTTCCTTCCTCAAGACTGATTTTTCCCTGTTTTACTGATTTCGTTACCCAAATCTCGAGCTGGCGCACCAGTTTCTTGGGGTTGTACTGCACGTAGTCGAGCACTTCTTCTACGGTTTCACCGTCAAAAACCTGGTCTATGTGGTATGTGCCATCCTTCATTGAGATGTGCACAGCATTGGTGTCGCCGAAGAGGTTGTGCATGTCGCCAAGAATCTCCTGATAAGCACCCACGAGGAAGATACCGAGGTAGTATGGCTCCTTAGACTTGCGAAGGTCGTGAACGGGCAGTGTGGATGAGAGGTGCGAACCCGTTACGAAGTGGGTCATCTTGCCATCGCTGTCGCAGGTGATATCCTGCAAGGTTGCCTGACGGGTTGGACGCTCGTCAAGTCGCTGTAGGGGTACCACAGGGAAGAGCTGGTCGATAGCCCACGCGTCAGGGAGTGACTGGAACAGCGAGAAGTTGCAGAAATACTTGTCGGCAAGGAGTTTGTCAATGCCACGCAACTCCTCAGGCACGTGTTTCAGCTGTTTGGTGAGCGAAAGCACCTCACGGCAAACGCTCCAGTACATAGACTCAATCTCGGCACGGGTCTTCAAATCTACCATACCCATAGAGAAGAGGCTGAGCGCCTCGTCACGTATCTGTTCGGCATCATGCCAGTCTTCGAGCATAGAACGTGTGTCGATGTTACACCATATATCATAGAGTTCCTTCACCAGCTGGTGGTCGGTATCCTTAGCCTCAAACTCCTCAGGCATCTCAGGCAGCGATGCTGTTTCAAGCACGTCGATAACCAGCACCGAGTGGTGGGCACTGAGCGAACGGCCAGACTCTGTAATGAGGTTAGGGTGGGGGATTTCGTTCTTGTCGGCAGCATCGATGAAGGTGTACATCACGTCGTTTACGTACTCCTGAATGCTGTAGTTGACACTCGACTCAGAGTTGCTGCTACGAGTGCCGTCGTAATCTACACCCAGTCCACCGCCACAATCGACATACTCCACGTTATAGCCTGCCTTGCGCAGGTTTACGTAGAACTGTGCTGCCTCTCTCACGGCAGTCTGTATGCGACGAATCTTGGTTATCTGCGAACCGATGTGGAAGTGTATGAGTTTCATGCAGTCGTGCATGCCATACTCGTCAAGACGTTTCAGAGCTTGCAAGAGTTCTGAGGCTGTAAGACCGAACTTGGATGCGTCGCCACCGCTCTCTTCCCACTTGCCAGAACCCGAAGCGGCGAGTTTGATACGTACACCGAGGTTAGGCATAACACCAAGTTTCTTGGCAGCCTTGGCTATGGTGTCTATCTCGTTGAGTTTCTCTACTACGATAAAGATGCGCTTGCCCATCTTCTGTGCCAAGAGGGCGAGTTCGATGTATGCCTGATCCTTGTATCCGTTACAGATAATGAGCGCGTCGCTCTGACACTGTACGGCAATCACAGCATGGAGTTCGGGTTTGGAACCAGCCTCCAGTCCGAGGTTGAACTTACGTCCGTGAGAGATAATCTCCTCTACCACGGGCTGCATCTGGTTTACCTTGATGGGGTACATCACGAAGCTCTCACCTTTGTAACCGTATTCCTCTGCTGCCTTCTTAAAACAAGAGGCAGTTTTCTCGATACGGTTGTCGAGGATGTCGGGAAAACGTAGCAGCACGGGGGTAGAGATGTCACGCAACTGCAGTTCGTCGATTATCTCACGAAGGTCTGCCTGCGCACCGTCCTTCAGTGGAGAGACATAAATATGTCCCTTCTCGTTGATGCCGAAGTAGGATGTTCCCCAGCCGTTTATGTTGTACAACTCCTTAGAGTCTTCTATAGTCCATCTTTTCATATAACGATAACCTATCAATTATCAATTGTCAATTATCAACCCCCAACTCTTTCTTAACCTTAGCGATGGTTTCGGATATTTTGTCCTCGTCCTCCATGCAGGGGATATTTACTATATGTGTAGCTTTCATGTAGAATTCCTCGCGTTTGGCAAGCTGTTCCCTGATGAAGGCGAGCAGTTCGTCGTCACTCTTTCCTAACAGAAGCGGTCTGACACCCTTGCCCATCTTCAGGTGACGAAACAGTATCTCGGGTGTTCCACGCAGATAGACCACATCGCCTTGCGCATTGAGGTAGTCCATATTGTCATAGAAGCAAGGTGTACCTCCTCCGCATGATATCACGACGTTTTCAAATTCAGCCACCTCGTGCAGCATATTGCGCTCTATCTTGCGGAAACCCTCTTCGCCTCTCTCATCAAAAATCTGCTTGACCTTCTTGCGCATTCGGGTCTCTATGTACCAGTCAAGATCATAAAAGGGCACGCCAAGACTTTTGGCGAGATCTTTTCCCACCGTGGTCTTGCCCGCGCCCATATATCCTATCAGTATGATGCGAATCATTAGTCCTTGCTTTTGTTGATGATTGCCATACATTCTTCGTATGTCATAGCATCAACCTTATCGTGCATCGACTTAGGCAGACGGTAGTTCTTGCCGTCGTATGCCAGATAAGGACCATAGCGTCCGTTCATCACCTCGAGTTTTGCATCCTCGGCAAATGTCTTCAGGTGGCGTTGCTTCTCAGCCTTCTTCTCAGCCTCTATCAGTGCAACAGCCTGTTCGAGGGTTATCTCCAGAGGGTCAACATCCTTAGGTATAGATACATACTTCTTTTTGTGAAGCACGTAAGGACCGAAACGACCTGTGCCTATAGTTACGTTGCTACCCTCAAACTTACCTATGGTGCGAGGCAGACGGAACAGTTCCAGTGCCTCTTCCAGTGTGATAGACTCAAGTGATTTGTCCTTTGGCAACTGAGCAAACAGAGGTTTCTCTTTGTCGTCAGCACTGCCTATCTGCACCAACGGACCGTATCTGCCTATCTTCACCATCACAGGCTTGTGAGTCTTAGGGTCTTCACCCAGCACTCTCTCGCCAGCCTTGTGTTCGCTGCGCGCCTTCATGGTGTTTTCAACCGTAGGCTCAAAGTCCTTGTAGAAAGACTTCAGCATCTTGTGCCAGTCCATCTTGCCGTCGGCTATGGAGTCAAACTCCTCCTCCACGTTAGCTGTGAAGTTATAATCCATGATAGCAGGGAAATATTCCATGAGGAAGTCATTAACCACCATACCGATGTCGGTAGGCATCAACTTACCCTTCTCATTGCCAGCTATTTCCTTCTTATTCTGTGATGCTATCTTGCCATTGCTAAGAGTGTCGATGGTAAAGTGACGCTCTTCACCCTTCTTGTCGCCTTTCACCACATATTCACGCTGCTGTATAGTAGATATTGTAGGCGCGTACGTAGAAGGACGTCCTATGCCGAGTTCCTCCAGTTTGTGAACGAGTGAAGCCTCGGTGTATCTCAGCGGACTCTGTGAGAACTTCTGTGTAGAGACCACTTCTACAGCCTCTGCAGCCATGCCCTTCTTCATTACAGCAGGCATTGCGCTGATGTTGTCGTCGTTCTCCACCTCGTCATCGCCCAGACTCTCACGATAAACCTTCAGGAAGCCGTCGAAGGTCACTGTCTCACCAGTTGCTATGAATTGTTCTTTGGCGTTGCTAAGTGAGATGTTTACTGTGGTCTTCTCTATCTCGGCATCAGCCATCTGTGTGGCTATGGTGCGCTTCCATATCAGTTCATACAGACGCTTCTCCTGTGATGTGCCCTGAATGGTTGAGTGCTCCATATATGACGGACGGATAGCCTCGTGAGCCTCCTGTGCACCCTTAGAATGCGTAGTGTAGTTGCGTGACTTGCTATAATTCTCGCCATACAGTTCAGTAACGGCTTGCTTGGCTGTACCAATGCACAGACTGGAGAGGTTTACAGAGTCGGTACGCATGTATGTGATGTGTCCGTTTTCATACAGCCTCTGTGCCACCATCATGGTCTGACTAACGGTGAAACCGAGCTTTCTTGCAGCTTCCTGCTGCAATGTTGAGGTGGTGAAAGGTGGTGCTGGGGTGCGCTTCAGCGGTTTCTTCTGTATAGAAGAGACAGTAAACTGCGCATCCTTACACTTCTCAAGGAAGGCGAGTGCCTCTTCATGTTTGCTGAAACGCTGGTCCAGTTCAGCCTTAACCTCCTGACCGTCTATCATGAAGACGGCAGTAATACGGTAATACGTCTCAGGCTTAAACTCCTGTATCTCGCGCTCACGCTCCACTATCAGTCTTACAGCCACACTCTGCACTCTGCCTGCTGACAACTGTGGCTTAACCTTGCGCCATAACACAGGCGAGAGGCTGAAGCCCACCAGACGGTCGAGCATACGACGAGCCTGCTGTGCATTGGCAAGATTCATGTCCAGATGACGTGGATGCTCTATTGCCTCCAGTATGGCGTTCTTAGTGATTTCGTGGAACACTATACGGTTAGTGTTCTTCTCGTCCAGCCCCAAAACCTCGCACAGGTGCCATGATATAGCCTCTCCCTCGCGGTCTTCATCGGATGCCAACCAAACCTTCTTGGCTTTCTTGGCATTGCTCTTAAGTTCTGAAACGATTCTGCGCTTTTCCTCAGGAATCTCGTATTCAGGTTCGAGATTCTTCAGGTCAATACTGATTTCCTTTTTCTTCAAGTCGCGGATGTGTCCGTAGCTTGACATTACCTTGAAGTCCTTACCTAAGAACTTCTCGATGGTCTTTGCCTTTGCAGGACTCTCCACTATTACTAAGTTCTCTTGCATTTATATTGCTTTGTTTTTGTTTGCGTCTTGTTTTCGGTTTCGTTTTTTGTACGAAGTTTAATTCGGGGTGCAAAGGTATATAAAAAATCCCTATACACATTATTATATAGAGATATTTTTCGTTTTCTTAACAATTGTCGCCCTGTGAGGTCACTTTGCAAACAGTTCCTCCAAGAGCAGATAGAACCTTGGGTCTTCACCCACGAAACTCTTTATAATCTTGCCTTCAGGGTCTATCAATACCTTTGTCGGGTAGCCCTTTATGCGATAATCCTGTTGTATGTACAGTTTCCTGCCCATTATCACGTGTCGCCAGGGCATTTCGTCTTTCAGCGAGTCAACCCAATGCTTCCATTTCACTGTCTTGTCGCCACAGTCCACTCCCACTATCTCAAAGCGTCCTGGGTATCTTGATTGTGCATCCTTCAGTTTTGGCATTCCCTTGAGACATATCTTGCACCATGTGCCCCAGAAGTCAAGCACCACATACTTACCCCTCAGACTTGACAGGGTGAAATTGTTGCCTGCGGTGTCGGGGAGGGTGAAATCGGGTGCATATTCAGGCGCATCATCCTGAATTTTTGCCTTCATCCATGTCCCGCTAAGGCATAAGACAAGAAAAAATGGTATTATAAGTAGTGCTTTTTTCATCTTTTTTCGTTGTTTGTCACGATTTTTCGGTGCAAAGATAGCAATTTTTACAAAATAAAATCGTATTTTTGCAGAAAAATAAAGAATTAACTTTAAACCGAAGAGCAACTAACCAGAGTGAAACGCTGTTCTCTCATATTGTTGTTGTCATTTGTCGTGGCACTACTGCAAGCACAAATATCATTTACCACGAGCATCTCGCGCGTGAGTGATAATGAACTTTCGCTTAAGTTCTATGCTACGATAGAGGACGGCTATAGTCTCACCACCGACCTTGTGATGGAGTCTGCCGAGGGAGTGTCCCTGAAAGGTGGTCTTGTGCAGTTGCGTCCCAATGTGTATGAGCAACGTATCCAGCAAACCTCCGCTAAATATTCTTTCAGCGGCTATCTTGAGTATTACGGTTGCAATGAACTGCAGTGCATAGCCCCCTCGTCGGTAGAGTTTGCCTATGATGGTTCATTTACTGCTCAGGATGCTAAGGGAAACGCTATTCCTGTTCGCGATACGGTGAGCAAGACCATCGCTTCGGTCGATACCACGAAGTCTATGCTCGATTACACCAGTAGTGATATGACGGCATTTGACCTCGTTCAGCGTGCTGCCTCTCCGTTATGGACTCCTATCATCAACGAGCTCAAGGCACTCAGCACCAGTCCTATCCTCTCCCAGCGTAGCCTTTTCGAGGTGTTCCTCATCTGTTTTCTTGGTGGTTTGCTGACTATCCTCACCCCTTGCGTGTGGCCTATCATCCCACTTACCGTCTCGTTCTTTATAAAAAGAGGGGAGACCCTCCCCTCACCCTCCCTTAGAGGGAGGGAGTCTTCCCCCTTTAAGGGGGAGTTAGAGGGGGTCTTTTATTCCGCCTTCGCAGAAGAAGAGGATAATTCTCCTTTGCTTAAGCGTACATGGAGGCTGGCATGCCGCTATGCCCGTCTGCCAGGTGTGCGTGATGCTGCCTACTATGGTGTCAGCATCATAGTGCTGTTTATGCTCCTTGGCATCATCATGACCCTGATGTTTGGAGTCAACGCTATGAATTCCCTCTCCACTAATGCGGTGTTCAATGTGCTTTGTTTCCTGCTTCTGATAGTCTTCGGTTTGTCATTCATGGGCTTCTTCGAGTTAACTCTGCCTGATTCTTGGGCTAACAAACTCAATATGAAGTCAGACTCTCATGGTGGAATGCTTGGCATGATATTCATGGCTCTCACCCTTGTGGTGGTGAGTTTCTCATGTACGGTGCCTATCCTTGGGTATCTTCTCGTTGAGATAGCCGTTCAAGGTGATCTCCTTGCTCCTGCCGTGGGTATGTTGGCATTCTCCATTGCCATAGCTCTGCCATTCACCCTGTTTGCCGTTTTCCCTGCGATATTGAAGAAACTGCCTCACTCTGGTTCATGGATGAACCATGTAAAGGTTACTCTCGGTTTCTTGGAATTTGCCTTCTCGCTGAAGTTCCTTAGTGTGGCTGATATGGCTTACGGCTGGGGCATACTGCCTCGTTGGCTGTTCCTCTCCCTTTGGATTGTTATCTTCCTCTTCCTGGGTTTGTATCACACCCAGTGGCTACATGTGCGCAAGGCTGGCTGGCTACGTCTTAGTGTGGCTACCTTGTCGTTGATGCTCGTGGTTTATCTCATACCAGGCTTGTGGGGCGCTCCATGCCACCTCGTTTCAGCCTTCGCTCCACCAGCTAAAGATGCTTCGCCTATGGTGTCATCGTCTCTTGCTTCGGCAGGCGGAACGCTTCCTGCCCATTACACCAGTTATGAGGAGGGAATGGCTGCTGCGGCTATGTCAGGCAAACCCGTCTTGATAGACTTTACGGGCTATGGCTGCGTTAACTGCCGTAAGATGGAGTCGGCTGTGTGGGGTGCCCCTCGCGTGCGCGACGTAATAAATAAGGAGTTTCTTGTCATAATGCTCCATGTTGACGATCGCACACCACTGTCTAATCCACAACGCGTCAGGGTAAACGGTCGTGAACGCGTATTGCGTAGCGTGGGCGATATGTGGAGCTATCTTGAGAGTTATAAATTTGGCAGCATCTCTCAGCCTTTCTTTGTCATACTTACCCCTGACGGCAAACCTCTCACCTGTTCTTACGGCTACGACGAAGACATAGAGAAATACGAACGTTATCTCAAGACGGGCTTGACAAATTTCGAGAGACTATAACATGAATCGTTTATATCCATACATATTGCTTATTATGTTATGCTGTGCCACCACGGTGTCAGCACAGGAAATGCGCGATTCTGTCGAACTTTTGATAAAGGAACTTATTACCAGCCATAAGAGGTATGACTACCACGAACTCGACTTCTACCACTTCACCAAATATGAGCGTCGTGACATTGACCTCAACGATATCGACCCACTCAATGTGAATAGTGACTTCATGAAGCGTCACAAGTGGTTCCGCAATATGGTAAATGGCCTTGACCTCGACAATAAGTTCTCTCTGCCCCTAATGGTAAATGAGCGTGTGGAGGAGAATTACTGGCGTAAGAATCCTTCGCGTGAGGTGGCTGTGGTCACTGGCGTTAAGCGCGAGGGACTTAACAAAATGTTCGATTCCAGCGATATTCTTCAGGTTCTAATAGGCGAGAGATACAGTGACATCAATATATTCGATGATAAGTTTAAGTTGGATTACCGTACTATTATCTCTCCTGTGGGTGCTGAGGCTCTTGACAACTACAATTACACACTTATCAATACGATTAAGTACAATGAGGAGGTGACAGTTTATCATGTGGCTTATTCCAAAAATGAGAAGAGAAAGTACGGACTGGTGGGCGACATGATGATATGGTATGACAGCATCCCTCATCTTAAGTATATTCGCTTGATGCTCCCCCATGATGTGCACATGCGTTCTATTGACAAGATATACATTACTCAGGAGTTTAATGTTACGCAATACGGCAATTGGGCATTGAGCAAAAACGACGTGATGACTGAACTGCGTCCTTGGGGCAACTGGGGTAAGTTGAGCTACGTAAAAGAACAACGTTTCTTCAACTTTTCTACCGATTCTATCGATAAAAAAGTGCTTAAGGGACATAGTCCCATAAGGTATGACGCTAAGGCTGAATACCAGCCAGATACCTTCTGGGTGAAGTATAATTCCGCAACTAAGATAGATACCACTTATATGGGTATGAACAAGACGCTGATACCTACGGACCCATATAATCCAAGTGGCACACGACTGAAAGTTAATCAAATACTCGATTATGCTTCTGAGGCGCGAGGTATGCGCATACCTATATGGATAGTGCGTGCCTATGTCAACAACTATATCAGGACAGGCTCGCCCAGCAAATTCGTTATTGCACCTACCAAGGCACTCATATCCTTTAATGACATCGACGGTCTGCGTCTGCGCTTTGGCGGTACCACCACAGGCTACTTCAATCGTCACTTCTTTCTCGACGGCTATGCAGCCTACGGCTTTAAGTCTAAGAGAACGTATTATCGTGCCAACGCCACATATTCCTTTGTTGAGAAGAAGTATCAGGCTGATGAATTTCCTCGTCGCAATATCAGCTTTGAGATGCGCTATGATATGTGTGACATAGGTGAACGCTACAATAAAGGCGACAATGACAACCTGTTCCGTTCGCTGCGATGGCGCACCAACACCAACCGTATGTTCTATCGTATGCAGAAACTGTCGTTCCAGCGTGACGAGAAGTACGGAATGTCTTATAAATTTAGTATTGCCCATGAGAAGGACGAGGCAGCAGGCAATATGACTTTTGGTTCTATACGAACCTCCGAACTGCGAGCAGAGGTGGAGTATAACCCCACCAAGGGCTATTACTACATAACCAACACCCAGTTGCCTGTGAATGCTCAGGCTCCGTGCATCGGCATCGCCCACACTTGGGGCATTAAGGGTCTCCTTGGAGGCGAGTATAATTTTCACCTCACCGAACTGAAAATCCTGAAGCGATGGTTCCTCAACGACTGGGGATTTGCCAAGGCATCGCTGAAGGCAGGAGCAGTGTGGAGCAAGGTGCCATATCCTTTGCTCCTCTCTCCTAATGCCAATATGTCTTACGTCAACGATGACGAGTCCTTCAGCCTTATCTCTCATGTTGACCTTATCAACGACCGCTACACACAGATACTGCTGTCGTGGGAGACCAACGGCAACTTCCTGCGCACTATACCTCTGTTAAGGCGTGTGCGCCTGAAGGAATACTTCGGTTTCCGCATACTTTTTGGCGAACTCACCGATAAAAACAACCCCAACCTGCCACAGAACAAGGGAGATGACATCCTCTCACCCTTCCCTAAGGATTTCCATACCATCGAGAATGGCAGACCCTACATAGAGGGTGTGATAGGCATACATAACATCTTCCAGATACTCAACATCGACTACGTTCACCGCTTCACCTATCGTGACCGTCACAATGCCCGCAACAACGGTATCCGTTTCTCAGTAGTGTTATACCTATAGCTTATATAAACCAATAAATTCACTAACGACAATGAAAACAAGATTTTTTGCTTTTGCAGCAGCCATGTTACTCTCTGCCTCCTTTGCCTCTAAGGCGATGGCAGAAGACACCACTGTGGTGCCCTCTGACTGGAAGGCAGTGAAGTATAATGATGGTGTGCGTTATTCGCAGTGGGTTATCGACTCACGCATCAGTGATTTCCGTGCTAATGCCAAGCCACGCGGCTTCTGTGCCTTCGACGTGAATGGCAAACAGATTAAGAATAGTCTTGGTGCCAGTGCCTTCGACTATGTGCCTGGTTTGGTGGCTAAGGCTATCATCGAGGCAGCAGCCTATTACGACAAGCAGTCATGGGCTCGTCCTTGGTTCTATTCAGTTGAGAACTATGCCAACAGCTGTTATGATGCAGCTCCGTTCGTGGGCAAGAGTCAGGACGACATGAATGCTGCCAAGATGTATTTCCCTCTCCGTGCCCTTGCTGAAGGGGCTTACGGCAAGTATGCCAACAGCCAGACCGTTTCTAATGCCGAATGGGCTATCAGCAACATCGGCCGTGCCTTCAAGGACCTCAATAAGACCTATGTCATCAGTGATACCACCCTCGTAGGTGCTGCTGGCGGCTGGTGGCACAAGCGTGAGTATGTTGACCAGATGTGGTGTGACGGACTCTATATGGGAGCAGCCCTTCTTGCCCAGATGATTAACTACCAGAAGGCAGGCTATGTCACTGGTTCAGCTGAGAAAGACTGGGATCTGATAGCTCGCCAGTTTGATGTTTCATGGAAATTCCTTTGGGATAATGACAAGAAGCTCCTTTGGCATGCCTTCAGTGCCGACCCTTCTAACAAGGCTTCACAGGCTTGGGCAGGCATAGGACAGAAAACACTCCCTGACGGCACTCAGACCATCATCTTCCACTCAGCAGCTTACTGGGGCAGGGCATGCGGATGGTATTTCCTTGCTCTCGACGATATTCTCGAGCAGATGCAGATAGCTGGTTTGCAGAACACCCAAAACTACAGCACCCTTCGCTACTACCTCAACGAGCTTGCCTCAGGACTTGCAGCCCGTCAGGATGCCAAGAGCGGTTGCTGGTATCAATTGCTCGATGAAACCGATGATTTTGTTGCCACTCAGTATAAAGGAAAGGCTTATCCAGCTACCCTCAACTACCTTGAGTCATCTTGTACCTCAATCTTCACTGCAGCTTATATAAAAGGTATCCGTCTCGGACTCCTCGACAAGGCAAAATATGAGCCAGTGGCAAAGAAGGCTTATCAGGGTGCGGTAAATGAGTTTATGATGCAGCAGCAGGATGGCACAGTACAGCTTATCCACAACTGTGCTTCTGCAGGACTGGGTGCTAAGGACGAGCGTGATGGTTCAAAGGAGTACTACCTCCTGGGTCCTGACGTTCCTCAGCGCAACACCTATACTGAGGGCAAGGTGCTTGGAGGCTTCATCCTTGCAGCCACTGAGTATGAGCGTATGTATCAGCAGGATAAGGCTATCATGCTCTCACGTGACCTCCTTCCATATTATAAGGTGGGCGATAAACTCTCTATCAACGCTATGGGCAATGACGGCATTCAGCCTCACTATCAGTGGTTCTATGCCAAGAACCAGAAGGCAGCCGCTAAGGGTAAGTTCAAACTCCTTCGCGATGCCGTTGGCGCAACCCTCACAGCAGAAAAGCCCGGCTTCTACTACTGTGTAGCATCTGCTGGTAACACTGCCCTTACCACCTCTACCACTGAGGTGAAGTAACTCTTCGAACTAGCGCTTTAGCGCGTTTGAACTTTCTTGAACCAGCTCGCACCAGCGAGCGTCTTGAACCAGCGCTTTAGCGCGTTTGAACTCAAAAAAATCACTTTGTAAGCAAATCATTCCCTTTTGCTTACGAAGTGATTTTTCGTAATGCCATTTCCTTGCCTTTTTTACGTACAACCAGTCAGATGTCCTCAAATTCACGATTCTCAGCGATTTTGTAACTATCTGGTAATCAGGCAGTAAGAAGCAAATGATAAAAATTGGCGCACAAAACCGAAAAATTGACCCTATAGAAGCATTACTTTTAGCGATAGAAGTAATGCTTCTGTCTCGAAAAGTAATGCTTTTAGGGGGTAAAATTTAAGCTATTTTTAAGAAAAAACAGGCATTTCTTCCAAAAGGGTAGATTTGTGCACCTATTTCGTAGGAGGCGATTTTTCCTAAGTTTTCCAGATTTGATTTTTAAGTTCACTTTTTTGAAGTGACACTTTGTAAGGAGATAACCAGACATGCCTTACAAAGTGTAAATTATCATCTTTTTTTCAGATGCTTCAAGAGTGTGAAATTTCGTTAACACAGAACGGAAAAAATGTTAAATCCTTTGCGCGCATATACATAAATGTGTAACTTTGCACGACTTCTTGCGCATTTTTCAGTATGAAAGGAGTTCAGCGCATTGAATTATTAAGGATAAATTACAAACGCAAGATAAAAGCTATGACCAAGCTTATGACCAAATTTTACTTACCAAAGTTTAACATCGTAAAACCAACCAGTTCACTATGCCGCTTTGTGGCAGTGTTGCTCATGTCCCTCAGCGTTTTTTCATACGCGCAGGCGGACACGTGGGATGGTACGTATGACAAACCAGTTGCTGGTGCAACTGCCCCAAATGCTTTGAAACCTAGCCTCGTATCATATTTCTCAGGTTTAGGAACTGAGGATAGTCCGTATATCATTGATAGTGCAAAGAAGTTTGCTACCTTTGGCTACCTGTGCAGCTATGTCTTCACAGGCGTCAACCACTATGGCTACTTCCTTCTTACCACCGATATTGACCTCAACAACATCGAGTGGTTCTTCGGTGAGTCCAAGGGTCGTCAGCTTGAGGCTACTTTTGATGGTGGTGGTCACACTATCAGTAACCTGAAGCTCGTTGCCTCTTCTTCAAACGATGCTGGTGATGGCAGTCAGTATTCAGGCAATAGGCAGTATGGTCTCTTTATCGGCGCACGTGGCACCAGTTCCAAGCATGCCGAGGCAAAGAACTTTACCCTTCTCAATCCGTCTTTGACTATTGAGAGCAATAATGCCACTGCTACCAATCAGAACCATTACTATGGCATACTTGTCGGTAAGGCAAGCAATTACTCTCGCTTTCAGAACATCAAGATAGAGAATCCTACTATCACCATCAAGTGCAACCATGCCGATAACTGGTACATGAGTTTCGGCGTGCCTAATGCTGATAGTGGTCAGACCAGCATTCAGGTAAAGAACATAGTGGTGAAAAACCCTACAGTTACCATGGATGCGGCACATACGTTCACTACACCAAATGTGCGTCTGTTCTATGGTGGTGTTGTTGGCTATGTGTACAGAAACGATCAGAATACCGCCACACGCCACATTGTTGACAACTGTAGCGTAATCGGCGGCAACATTGACTTCAGCAGATTCTCACTTGCCACATCAGGCAATCTCTACCGCAACTTGTTTATGGTAGGTGGCGTAGTAGGTGTTAACGTAAATCCCCATAAGCACTCTGAAAATCTCTATTTCTCAGGTAAGATATATGCTCCATACGCTCAGGTGGCACCTTGTCTCGCCTCCGTTCAGGACAATCAGCCCGACTGGAACCATGTTATCAACTACTATGGTGGTGAAACGGAAGAAAATACCGATGAGGTAGAGCGCAGTGCATCTGGCTCATGGAGCTATGGCGACTACAAGATAGGTCTTACCTCCGAACTTGCTACCCCTACACAGGACGGAACTTCGGATAATTACTATATAGGCACAGGCTCCACCAAGCGCTATGTCAACTTTAAGTCATCTGACGTAGAGGACATAGGCGGCACAAAGTACATTGCTGCAGATAAGTTGCTGCATCACAACCGCTATTTTGCCCATGCTCGTCGCAGTACTACTGTATTGTGGTGGACACGTTCAGATAATTTGGGCTCTGACACCTATGCCTCAGTAGCCCCAGCAAATGCTTCAGACTGGAAAAATGGTGAGCAGAACATCTTCCCTCAGCGTAACAAGAACGTCACCACCTACCCATCATACTATATGTATTATGAGCAGGGCGTCAATCGTGGCACTAAGCACCTGCCTTCAGCTGTGTCGAGCAAATACGAGACAGCCATTGAGAAGAACGTAGAGAATGCAATGGGTAAGTCTGGTGCTAAGAATATCACCCTTACCCTTACCGATAGTGACAAGGGAAAGCGTGGTTTCGATGCCCATTCCTTCAGCGTGGCTGCTACTGGTAGCGATGCTGGCGAAATATCTTCATACCAGTGGTATGTTGATGGTGTGGCTCAAGGAACAGGCAACTCAATAAGCGTTAAGCCAGTTTTCAACTATACTCAAGGTTACCAGAATGGTACCAGCGTCATAGTTCAGGCGCTTGACGGCAGCAGCAACATCCTTGCTCAGGCTGTAAGTTATCTGCCTGTTCCTCGTCTGCGTTTCAAGGGCTCAGACACAGCAGGCACCAAGACAGATGGAGTTCATGAGTATGTCTATGATGCAGGTACTAAGGAGCACCCTTACCTGTTGGGTTGTGAGAGTGACCTTCGTCTGCTCTCGGAACAGATGAAGCAGCCTTCTAATCTCCGTCAGGAGTACATACATTTCAGCAACGGTCTGAACTCTGGCAATAAATGCTATTACCGCTCACAGACACAAAATATTGCCTCTAACAACCCTATAGGTTATGGTCAGGCATACTATGAGCTTGACAGTAACATAGACTTCAGCGCCGATAGTGATGATTCACCATTCGAGCCTATCGGTTCTAATGGCACTGTGCCATTCTCTACTGACGGTACTTATGGTAATTACAATAACAACTTTGCTTTCGTAGGTTCTGTTGACGGTAAAGGCTTCACTATAAAGAATCTTCGCGAAACCTGGTATGCAGGTTATGCTAACAATGGAGCAGTATCTGCATGGGGACTCTTCAGTGGCATAGGTACCACTGGTCAGTATTATAAGGTGGGCGAGACCACTGCTACCAAAGCATCAGTGCGCAACCTTATCATAGATGGTGCGGTCTTTACCCATGATACAGCCAATCGCTCTTTCTACTATCCTGGTACCAATGCTTCGGCAACCTCAGGAAATGCTAACAACTGTTTCATAGGTCCGCTCGCTGGTGTAGCAGGTAACTATTCTATCATAGAGAATATTTCCGTCACCAACACTAAGATTACAGATGAAGGCTCTTCAGAATATAAACTGGCAGCTAAGCGTCTGTCTATTGGCGGTGTGATAGGTCGTGCTACTGCAGCCGTCAATGATGATAACAAGACGTTGGCAAATACCACACTTCGCTACCTCTCTTCTAACGCCAATATAGACATTCAGCATGCAGAGTTTACGAGTCTTGCCGATGCTGCGCATCAGCAACAGTTCAATATAGGTGGTATAGTGGGAAGTATTTTTTCAAACGATGCTGCAAACACAGTGCCTTATCCAAGACCTTCTATATACACAGGTAAGGTTCGTGCCCGTAATGCTTTCGTCGGACCGACTTTCGGATATGTTGCATGGAATGGTAATAGTAATAAAGGCTTCCTCGATTTCGCAAAGCACTTCACGGCAAAGACATCCGCTACCGCTACCTTCGATGCTACAGGAATGTTCTACAGCAACTTCAAAATATGGAATAAATATGAGGCAGGCGTTGACAAATACAAACTCATAAACAATGATTACCCTTCTGTAACGACAGACTGGGGTGACCGTAACATAAAGGAGGTGGCAACGCATCCTACAAATAACACTACCACCAACTACACTGGTGATAATGATATCTACGAGTATCAGGGTGTCAATCAGGGTAACTATAAGGAGACATTAGACCCTACCGTCATTGCCTCATTCAATGACTATTCTTCACTCGCTACTGATGAGCAGGCATTGTTGAACGATTACAAATGGGCTTGGAGTGAATCAGAGGGCAATCCTGTTGTCACTATAGGTGAAGTTTCAGGTCTTTATGTTACAGCAAAAGATACCTATGAAGGCAGTTCACTGACAGAAGATCACCTACTGGTGGCAACTGTCAACAGCGCTTCTACGGCTGAGCGCACCTATCAGTGGTATAAGAAGACGAGAGCGGCAGGCGATAATTATGACATTCCTATTGATGGTGCTACCTCAGATACTTACACAGCAACTCCGAATATTCATAATCAGTATATTTTCGTCAGGGCTACCATAGGCGAAGACCATGCAGATTCTGACGTTATCCTCATACCAAAGACTGACAACATAACAGCCTCTGCATCTAAGACAGGCAGTGCAGGAGCATGGACATTGTCAGCCGACTTGTCACTTACTCCTACCACCTCAGCTACCACCTCAACTCTCACAGATGCTGGATTTGGCGTAAGCTACCAGTGGTATAAGGGTAGTGTGGCAGAAGCTAACAAAATAACAGGTGAGACAAATCGCACACTCGACGTAAGTACCGAGGAAACCACCTTGCGCCATTGCGTCGTAACAGTAGTTGATAATACCATCCATAGCGACTATGCAGAGGCTAACACGTGGCGTTTTACCGTTAGCAAACTGCCAGCCAACGTGATGGTTGTATATCTTGACCCATCAGGTTCTGGCAATGACAGCAACACTGGTCTTGACAAGGAACATCCCGTCAAGTCATGGCATAAGGCTTACTCCCTGTTGCGTGATAATGTGACATGGGATGATAACATCATCGTGCTTATGAGTGAGAGTAACGGTGACCGCACGATTGAAGGCTTTAGGCTAGACCAGAGTCTTAACGCGCAATATACTGAAAGTAGTTATGCCGCATGGTATGCCCAGACATATAATGGGACAGACGCATATAACTGTGCAGCAGAGTACAAGACAGGAATGGCAAACAGTGTACTGTGGAAGAATGCAACCATCACAGGTAAATGGGATAATCATGACTACACTTCTGCTGCTAAAATAACATTCAAGTCAAGTAGTGACTTTATAGGACTTAACGGTGACACGAAGTTTGAGAACCTTACCTTCCGTGGACATGGTGGTGGTGGTAGTTCTTATGATATTTTCTTCTGCCAGTACAACAGCGTGGAGTTCGGAGACGGACTGAAGATGGAGTATGTTGGTGCTGACGGAAGTTACGGTCACATGGCAGGGTCTAACACCCCAGACTTTGAGGTGTTTGGCGGTTTCAACGGTGACGCCCGTTTCCGTAGCGATACCGATGGTTTCCTCGGCAATCTGTGGGATGAGAAATTCCCTCATGGCAAGGAGGGTTTCACCATGACCTTCAAGTCTGGTCATTTCGGAGTAGTCTGTACCACACACCGACAGGCATCAGAAAAAGCTCAGGGCATCTCAGGTACGCCTAACATGCCTGTGAAGTGTAAGATTGTCGTGGACATGAATCGCGCGTGGAATGATACCTATAAGAAATGTATCGGAGCAGATAACAATACCAACGCTGATTATGACATAGGTCTTATCCTTGCTGGTAACCACGAGGGAGCCATGTATGGCGATGTTGACATCAACGTATATAGCGGCCATGTGGCACGTATTGCCAGCGGTACGCTCGGTGCTTACCGTACATGGTACGCATACGGTGGAATCTGTCAGCCAGGCAATGCATATTTCGGTCGTGCCAACACATTGCTTGACCCGTCGCTTTCACGTTTTGCCACACCGGGAGAGGAGAGTGCCGTGAAGAATGGGCGCATCATTATAACAGAGATTTACGGTGGCGGTCTTGGTCGTGACCTTAGTGACAAAAACGGTATGATTTTCATTCCGTTCTATGGTAAGAGTTCTGTGACGATGAACGGTGGCACGTTCAAGTTGCTTCCTGAAAACAATACACAAGATGGTGAGGGTAAGGTATTCCCCGGTATCTTTGCTACGGGAGCAGGTGGCGTAAATGGTATGTATCACTCTGATGATCCGATATCAATAACAGGTGGCAGTCAAGATTACCCCAGCTCACAGCGTTTGCCTTACTGGAATACTCTTGAAGACAAGAGTAACGGCAAAGTGCTCTATGGCAATTGGTCAACATACAATAGCAAGACGGGCGACTATAAGGTCAATGTACACTGCTATAACGCTGAAACGGAGAATTTCACTGAGATAGACCCTGAGGACTCACAGACCACTGTCACCATCAACGATGGTGTTTTCGGCACATCAACAAAGCCTATCGATGGTATCTATGGCGGTGGCTCAGGTTATACACCTACCTACATATTAGCCGATGGTTCAGCCAGCTATCCTAACTACCGAAGCGGTAACATCTATGGCAAGGAGGGCGCTGACCATCCTGTAGCTAAGCTGACCATCAACGGTGGTGAGTTCTATTGCACCAATGGTATCTTTGCCGGCGGTCGTGGCACGGATTATTACTACAAGACCACCCGTACTAATTCCGGATCTTCAGAGAATGGCGCTTGGTATGGCAATTACACTGGTCTTGGACAGATATTCGGTGATGTAGAACTTAACATCACAGGCGGAACCTTCCACCATGATACATCCAATGCCGCATTATATAAAGGTAATATATACGGTGCAGGACTTGGTGTAGGAGAGGTGATGTATAATAGCCAAGAAGCCACAAAGCAGAACCTTGTTGATATGGCACGTATCTATGGTACTACAAATGTAAATATCTCTGGCGGTACTATCGAGGGTAGCGTGTATGGCGGCGGTGCTATGGGTGATGTGGGCTACGGCACAGCATCACGTGAGAGCCATACATACGAGATAGGTACGAAGAATGCCGTCACGCTGAACATCACAGGTGGCACCATAGCAGGCGACATCTATGGTGGCTCTATGAAGAGTGACGTCTATGGCAACGCTGCAACAGTAGTTAATGGTGTTCAGATAGGTGGCAACATCTATGGTGGCGGTCATGGTGAACTTGACGGTTCCACAGTCAAGGCAAGCGCAGACGTTAAGGGTAACACCAATGTGACATTAGGCAGCACGGCTAAGTATGCTGATAACGATGATGCTCCACATTATATATATGGTGGCGGTAACCTCGCCTCTGTTATCGGTCTGTATAACAACAGCAGCGATGTAGAGACTGCAGATATGTCAGCGGTGGCATCCGTCAGGTCAGGCGGTACCACGACAGTGAACATCAACAATGGTATGGGTAAGAGCCAGCTCACCGTGTATGGTGCTGGCTTGGGTGCTAATACCTATTGTAACATAACTAACGTGAATATCAACAACTTTGTTACTGAGAAGAACGATAAGGTCATCGGACTGAACAAGGTGTTCGGTGGCGGTAACGAGGGACGGGTATTCACCAAGGCTAATGTGTTCATGAATGGTGGTCAGGTGCTTGGCGAGGTGTTCGGTGGTGGCGACCTTGCCGAGGTGGGCACGCTCTTCCCTGGCACCGAACCATTTGACGATTATGGCACCATCGTGTCACTGGCTCACGACAACGCTATAGTGTATGGCAACATCTACGGCGGTGGCAACAAGGCAGTGGTAAAGGGTCTTGCCAATGTAAACCTCTCATTCGGACAGTTTGCTGGCGAGGTGTTCGGCGGTGGTAAGGGTGAGATGACCGATGCCGACCATGTTGCGGCACGTGCCGATGTTCAGGGACAGACCAGAGTGTTTGTCAATGGAGCCAAGACTATATGGAACAAGCTTTGGGATGCCTCCAATAAGGTGTTCGTAAACTGGAACGGTAGCCTCAGCGATGCTACAATAGCGCGTTTCATAGACAAGTCGGGCACCTATCCTAAGTTCCTCCAGAGTCATAACATATATGGCGGCGGCTACCTTGCCTGCACGGTGAGCAATACCGCAAGGGTAGAGGTGACCAATGGTGCTGTGCCTTCAGCCCTCATCAAACTCGATGTGTGGAAAAACTCTTTCCGTGACGATGCCAACCCCCACTTCTATGTGTTCGGTGGCGGTTATGGTGCCTTCACTCAGGTGGCAAATACCGATGTCACCGTAGGTGTGGAGGGCTACTACAGCGAAGACGAGGATGAGAGTACCAACGAGCAGTGGTCGCTCGACGTAGATTTCAGCGAGGCTAACAGCACCACAGCAGTAAATCAGGATGGCGGCGATATGGGCATCTACGGCAACGGCTATGGTATCGGTGGCTACACCGTGCTCGGCGTTATTGGTGGTGGCTATGCAGGACTGGTGAAGGACGACACCAACGTAAAACTGGGTGGTACCACCTTCGTTCACCGTGTGTATGGCGGTGGCTACGGACAGCTTGAGGCATTTAATGCACTTGCATCTGGAACCAATATCACCGCAGGTATTGATGGCTTCACATCAAGAACCCGTGACAACCTCGGTGAGGTAGGTGGCGACACAAAGGTGCTCGTTTCACTCTCTAAGCCAGATGAGAACGGCAGAACAGGTGGTGTGTATGGCGACGTGTTCGGTGGCGGTGCAGGTGTAGAATCCACACTAAGTGCCGACTATCCTGACATGGGTAAGGTGCTTCACACCACGCGTGTAGATATAGTAGAGAACGCGCGCGTATATGGTAACGTATATGGTGGTGGCGACGTGGGTAATATAGCCAACGTGGCAAGTGCCGACTCCGTTACCGTAGTCAAGGTGCGCGGTGGCGACGTGTTCGGCAGCGTGTTCGGTGGCGGTAAGGGACGTATAGCCGCCAAGGCTAATGATTATACAACCTTAGGCAACGTAGCAGGTAACTCTTACGTTATAGTACGCGACTCCCTGAACAGCGAGGGCGAGATAATCTCTCCAAACGTGTGGGCTGACATATACGGAGGTGGCGAAGTAGGTAACGTCAATAAAGCTCCTAATGTCACAGGCGGTAATGCCGATGTTGTGGTAGAAGGTGGCAACATAGGTGGTGACATCTTCGGTGCCGGTCTGGGTGATATAGATAAGGTCGGCAATCACAGTTCTGCCGACATAGCAGGCAACACCGTGATAAAAATTAATGGTGGCTCGTTCCTGTGGGATAAGACAGCAGGGCTTGACGGCAACGTGAAGTCGCTAATCGACATTGACATAGAACGTGAAACGGCTATGGCAATGGTTGAGGCTCGCAAGAGGGGAGAGAACTCAGCTGAGCTCACGGCTCTTACCAACAACTACGCTGATATATTCAGTCTCAGTGACAACCTCTTCCTCAAAGACCATAACATATATGGCGGTGGTAACAACGTATCTACCGTAGCGGGTAATGCAACCATCACCGTCAACCATGGTCTGATAACTGATGAGGTATCATATTTCGATGACAGGACATGGAAGCTGAGCACCGTACTCAAACAGCTTTGTACGGGTAATAACTCTCATCCGCAGTTCTCTGTGCTCGGTGGTGGTTATGGCATAAATACAACGATTACGGGTAATACCCTTGTAAACGTACAGGTGGGTAAAGATACAGACGGCAATCAAGAAACCATAGATTATCCTAACCAGACGGCTGATCGTCAGACATGGAGTGACCTGTACAATGCTTTCACTACGGAATACAGCGCCCTGCCTGATGATGTGAAAGATGAGTATTATGGCGGTACGAGTGGTTCGAATGGTCTGGCTCGTTATCAGACCTCACGTCTTGCCAATATATTCCGCATACCTAACCACACCTTCATGAATATCGTTGGTGGCGGTATGGCTGGACTTGTAAGAGGAAATGCTACAGTCAACCTATATGACCAGTCTGTATGTCAGAACGTCTTTGGTGGTGGTATCGGCATAATGCCTGCATCACCTGTTGGCACAGAGACCTATGGTCAGGTGCTCGGCAGGGCTGAGGTAAACATCAGCGGCGGTATAGTAAAGGGCAACGTATATGGCGGTGGTGCAGGTATGGAGTCATACGACAACAACGGCACATATATCGACTTCCCTGAGATGGGTGCAGTAGGCAAGACTACCAAGGTGGAAATTGACGGTACGCCAACAGGTACCATCGTCTTTGGTAAGGTATTTGGCGGAGGTGACATAGCTGATGTCAAGAACACTGAAACTGCAACCCCTGCTTCAGAGGTAATGATCAAGGGCGGTTGCGTATATCAAGAGATATTCGCAGGCGGCTCTGGTAGTCTGGCTTCTGAGGCTAACGACTACAGAAACCTTGGTAAGGTAACAGGCAATACTAAGGTGACTATACAAGACAATGCAACACCAGCAAACTCTCCATGGATATGGAACCGTATATATGGCGGTGGATCTTATGGTTCTGTAACAGGCAACACTACCGTAGATATACAGGGTGGTCACTTGGGCTATAACATCTTCGGTGCGGGTTTCGGTGATGTTCGTACACTGGCTAATGGTGCGGAGAGCATCACCTCTTCCGACGTAGGTGGCGATACCAATGTAAACATCTCTGGCGGTGAATGGTGTCTGTCACAGATGTGGGATATAGAGAATCGCAACTGGATACCTAAGATTACTAACGACGTTTCGGCACAGTTTGACAAGGAGGCTAAGAAGTTCCTCATCAACCATAATATATATGGTGGCGGTAATGCAGCTTCGAATATTGCAGGCAATGCCAATATCAATATCACTAAGGGTATGCTCAAGGGCAACACTAACCTTGGTCATGACGATGCTGGCAGAACAGAGACCTCACTCTTCGAGTCTGTAGAGTGGCGTGAGGTATATAACAAGATTGGTTCATTCCACTTCAGCGTAATCGGTGGCGGTTATGGTGAAAACACCTCTGTAGGAGGTAATACGATTGTTGATGTAAATATTCCTGCAGCATCTGCCGATAAGGAAATCTCTGCTGACTTTATAGAGAAGTCCGCTGATGTGCTGAAGGATGATATGTACACCCTGTTCAGGTCAGAGCAGGCAATCATGGATATCATCGGTGGTGGCTATAATGGTAGGGTCAACGGCGATACACATGTAACCATTAGTGGCGATCCATATATACGTCGCATCTTCGGCGGTTCGTTCTATGCTGATGTAAACAATACCAACATTCAGATTAACTCTGCCTGTGCAGACTACATCTTCGCTGGAGGTATGATGGGTAACGTCAACGGCAATACTAACCTCACAATAGGTAACGACGATGATGCACGAAACAGCAAGATACTGCTTTGTGACGACATATATGGTGGTAATGATGTGTCTGGTCAGGTTAACGGACAGATAAACGTAAATATCCTTGGCGGTAAGATATACCATAATGTATATGGCGCTGGTAATGGTAACTACCTCTATGCTCTGAATGAGGAGCGCACCAAGGTGGCAGCTGTTGAAGACTATGAGGTAGATGGCGCTGTCTATCCTCTTGTATATGAGGTTCCTCGTCGTCAGGTGCTCATGCCTGCGTCTGCAGAGAGCTCATCAGAGGCAGCACGACTGGTAAACATCAACTCTTACCGTCCGTTGTCACAGTTTATCAACCTTAACATCAAGGCTGCATCAAGTTCGCCAGTCATAAGTGGTGATGCTCGTATCAAGATACTTGGCAAGGTGTTTGGTGGTGGTAATACCGCTACTGTGACAAAACTTGATGGTATTAGTAACCCACGAGTTAGAGTCAATATTGGTAACTATGTAAACATCAAGGAAGTGTTTATGGGTGCTGATGGTGAGGCAATGTTTGATGAATCTACCAGCGGTTTCCTCAATGCTTTCAAGCGCATCAATGACATAGTGCTCTCTGATGGTATCAACTGGGCTAACGACCCATACAATAAGGCTATTCCTGAAACTTATCTGCCTCTGTCGCTTGATGAGCGTGTTAAGACCTTCCCACACATCATCGACCTTTACTTCCAGCCTGTCGAGATGTCTGTTCAGCCAACGTTGATTTGGAACGATACGGAGGCTACGCATAACAGCAATCCTTCAGTTACTGGCACCACTATAGGCAGTTTCTTCTGTGGTGGCAACCGTGGTAACATGGACGTTGCGGCTGGTGCTGACGGCAAGGTGGTTGACTATCTGTTCCCTGAAGGTCTTACCATCACCGACAAAATAGTAGGTGGATGTAACAATGCCAACTTCACCCGTACCGACCTCGGCGTGGTGCATGAGGGTGGCTACCTGCTCGGCAAACGTAGCACCACAGACCCTTCTGTGCTCACCCAGCCTACGATACGTCTCACGGTGAAGGCTAACATGACGCCTACAGAGAAGGAAGGCAAGTATTATGGTGCCAACGTATATGGCGGTTGCTATAAGTCTGGTTCTATACACGGCGACGTAAAGGTTGAAATGTACTCTAACATCATCAATGGTCTTGACGTTGACAAACTTGCCGCTTCAAATGCCGATAAGGACGTTACCGTAGGCAGCGTGTATGGTGCAGGCTATGGTACGGACTCATACGTATATGGCGACATCAAGGTGTCACTCGGTTCGTCTGCTACTGCACACTCACAGGAAATAACGACCAGTGGCAGTCCTGATGCACTGAATGCTTCATTTGAGAATGGAGGAAATGCTACACAGTCTCTGCCTGGAGCACAGTTGAATGAGGCTACAGCTGTCACTAAGACATACAACGATGCTGGTGCGTCAGTCAACAATCTCTATGGTGGTGGCGAACTGGGTAATGTGATAGGTAACACCACCGTTCAGGTGCTCAACGGCCATGTAGTAACCGACGTGGTGGGTGGTTCTTATTCTGGCACTCAGTATGGTTCTACCCAGGTGCTTGTGGGTTATCCTCAGTATTACACGGTGAACGATAATGAGTCAGGCATATATAATCTGAAACGTGCTGACACCTCTGCTGATAACCTCGCTATCGAGAACTATGATGGCTCGAAGGCTATCAAGACCGAGGTTCACCTCATGGCTGGCGATATAGTTTCTCCTGTGGTGCGTGATGCCATTGCTGCATACGATGGAGCACACAGCACATCACAGGCAGGCAAGCTCACTGTTCACAATCCTGTCCCAGATAATTGGGGTAATGTAAGCATCACCATCGGTGAGGCAGTATATGGTGGCGGTTATGCCCTGTCTTCTGGTTACACAGGCACAGGCGGTGCAGGCACCTATACGGTGAAGAAATATACCGATGCCTACAACGTGGATAACTCTATGACCTCTTCTGACCCTCTGTATAATAACCCCACCCGCGGCTATGGCGGCAACACCACCGTCATGGTATGGGATAATCCAGAGGCAGCAGCAGAGCACATCACCATCTCCAGCGAGTCTGCTGACGGCGGTTTCTATGGCGACGGTCACCTCTCATACGCTGAGGGCTTCCGCTCAGGTGAGTTGAAGGGCTACGGCTATGCGGAGCATACCGTACTCGATGCCACAGAATATGCTAAGGAACCAAAGGTAGAGGTTGACAATGCCAAGATGATGAACACCATCCAGCGTCTCGACCTCATGCGCCTGACGGATAACTGTCTTATCCTCAACGGCGCGCGTGACTATACCATTAACGAGGTTTCTACCACACCTTATTCCATAGCACGCGTAGGAGAGTTGCAGATGGTGTCAAGCATCAATGGTAATGCGAATTTGTCAACAAATCCTACAGAAGTAAAGTATCGTAACTATCTTGGATTGATTAACAATATTCACTATGTAGGTGCAATAAAGTCTAATGCTCTCTTTGATGATGCTTATCATGGTGCTGACGGTACAATCGAAAATGCTGAAACATCGTATAAGGAAAAGAAGGCGGATATTATATCCACTTGGTATGCAGCAGTAGAAGCTGCTGGTGGCAATCCTGATGCTACTACCACAGAACAGAGAACAGCTTGGTGGAGACGTAACGATGCTACATCAAAGAATCTTATAGGTATTTCGTCAGGTTATGCCTTTAAGGTACAGAATACATATACAACGGACGCTGTCGGGACAGAAAATCTTTTCTATGGTCCGATAGACGGTGTGGTAGAGATGAAGCTCATCCTGCCAATCGTTGATGAGGGCGGTGGTTATGTTTATGCTGACAATGTGCACGAAATTCCTACCAACTTCCTTGAGACTACGGGTAACTTTGTCTTCCCGATTGCTGGCAGTGGAGCAGCTGCGCATTACGTAGTCGATGACTGTCTGATGACAAACTTCGATGACCTTATTAAGGATAGTAAGGATGCAAAGGGCTCTGAGATTCACTATTGGTTCCTTACTGGTTCTCACTATGTATATAACTTGCATATTACAGGCTATACTTACGATAGTGAAGATACTCCAATCACATTCCATGCCGATACATCAGACGGACTTACGGTTCTCGAAGGTGCAGAGGATGACCTTAAAATAAAAGAGGTCACATGGAATCATTACAGAAAAAAGTTTGGAGAGCCAGAGCCGAACGAACTTTATGATGACGATATACTGAACGCCTCAAAGGCTTACACCCTGAAGCTGAGTGCATCCTATAGCACATACACGGCAGAAGATGATGATGTGATAAAAGGCAAGAATAAAGTTGGTGACATAAAGACATTGTATAATGAAGATGGGCTTTATGGAGTTATAACCCGTAATGCCGACACTACATCACCTCAGGAACTGGATTATAAAGATAATGGCAATGGTGGTACAAGACCGACATTCTCTTCAGTCCATTATCCTAAACTTGCCATAGCTCTTGATGATGCAGTAAACAATGGCACCCGAGAATACTATAACAATCATCTTGCACAGCCAGACACAGTAAAGATTGTCCTGGGCTCAGGCGTAGGTTACACTAAGATATATGAGGTAAACCTTATCATCAACTACGTTAAGGGCCCGAGCTACGATGGTAATATAGTTGTCCGCAACTGTGCTCTGCCTGGTGAGTATATCAAGATTGACAAGTCAACGCTTACGATTGACTCAGACGAATCATTTGCTCAGAATGGTGAGTATATACGCATAGGAAAACTCAACGGAGAGAAGAATGCCTTTGCGGATGATAAGTATATCATATACGATGCTTCTGATAAATTGACAGACCCGATACTCAAGGGGCAGGTATATACCGACCCTGCTGGTGGCTATATCATGATTCCAGCCTATTACTTCATGAATGGCTACGGTGTGCAGTATGTGTTCACCTGTAACAACATGGGTACTGCTGAGTTCCCTGTTAACATCACACCTACCAACCAGCTGCTGGTTCACAACTATCACCAGATGAAGCCTCGTGCTACGTTTGATATGGACCTGCATCTTGCTGAGGCTGTGACGCGTGCGTCGGTGGAAGATACGTTTGCAGAGCCACGCATATACATCAAGGATGTGAAAGACCTGCAGGCTATGCAGCAGTTTGTTGACACCATCGGCGTGAGCGAGAACTCTGTATATAATAAGGTGAACTATGATGGAGTGGAGCGCGATGTTCCTGCCAACGGTGCTTATGCACAGTTCTTCTTGCAGAATAATATCACCGTGCAGCAGACCACACCATTGGCTGTAGATTCATACTACAAGACGGCGGCAAGCTTTGCTGGTACGCTGAATGCCGACGGCTATTCTGTAACAGGTGTTGACGGCAACCTCTTCACCAACCTCTCTGCTACGGGTAATGTATATAACCTCGGCATGGAAACTGGCGGCATAGCAGGCACGGTAGCAGAGGGTGGCAAGATACACACCTCATACGAGTATGCCAACCACATAGTGTATGACGCTAACGGTAACGCTAACGGCAACTACAGCGAAGAAGAGTTCAACAACGGTACGGTGGCTTACAACCTCAACCAGTATTACCTCGAGGCTCGTAAGTATATTCTTGCTGAGGTGAAGGCTGGCAGAAGCACGCCTACATCATCAGCCATAGCAGAACAGTCTGCCGTGGCGTATGTCAAGAACTATTACGCTAACGGTGACTACCAGTATGCTCGCATCACCAGCGACGGCAGTGAGTATCTGCGTAACAACGCTAATCCTCACTACTATGTGGATATATCAACAGGCTTCGATACTTACGCTACATGGCACGACACCACTCATGCCATCGATGCTGCACGTAAGGTGAATGTAAGCACGCCTAACAGCCTGTGGGCTGGAGTGTCGGAAGAAGTGTCTGGCAGCAGTCAGATGTCGCTCGGCGCTTCATTCGCTGATAATGCAGTAACCTCAGTGGCTCCTGGCGATGCTATATACAAGCCTCTGTTTAATGAAGCGAAGATAGATGCCGCCGCTGGTGCTACAGTGGTGAAGAACGATTATATCTTCTTCGGCCAGGGCTTACAGGTTATGCCTGAAGACCATCCTGTGAACATCGCTTCACACGATGTGGCTAACATGACCAACCGTGTATGGCGTGCATCTGGTTTCTACCAGACAATGGTGGATAAGGGCTTCCACTTCAATGCCTCTGGTGATGCCAACAGAATCATAACCTACGTGAATGATGCCAAGACCACGGCTATCGACTTCACAGGTAAGCGTGACGAGCAGAATGCTGCCTACATACCATCAACAGGTATGCTGGAGGCAAACTCACAGAAGATATTCTATGCTCCTGCACTCGACCTGCCTGCGGAGTATTATGGCTTGCGTATGGCTGACGGCGTGACAAAGAACCTCCTTGTATATACCGACAACCAGACGGATGCCGACGGTAAGATAGCCAAGATAGCTGCAACTCTGCTGAACTACGGCGATGATACTGACGAGATAGACATCAAGGGTCACCGTGTAGAGGGAACAGGTTCGCCTTTGACATACACCGCCGCCAAACTGCATCTTGTGGACCTTGAGGACTTCAATGCACCTATACAGTTTACGGCTACTAAGGCTTGGTATGAGCGTGACCCACAGACCGAGACGGGCTACGTGAACGATGCTGGCAAGGCTTGGTCTTCTATATGTCTGCCTTACACTGTGCAGACGGCAACGCTCAGCGATGGCATCCAGCGTTATCAGGATGCCTATGGCAATGGCGCTGTAGGTCCGCAGTCAAGCATAACCTTCTTCTATGGTAGTGATAACAAGGCTTCTTCCGACAAGGCGCACACCATACTCAACCACGAGTTCTGGCTGCGCGGCCTTAACCCTGATAGAGGTGTGTCTGGAAGCAAGGCTTACTTCAAGCGTCCGGCATATAGCATCGACGGTAAGAGTGAGGATAACGATGCAGCCAACGAAACCAACCGTGGTTTCGCTGCTTACAAGCCGTTCATCGTCAGCTTCCCAGGTAGCAGGTTCTATGAGTTTAACATGGAGGGACAGACCATCACCTTCGGTGCTGCTGCTGCTACTATTGACGTTACTGACAATAACATAGAAAGCAACAAGACCACAGCTAATGGTTACACATACTATGGAGCGTTCCTCAACAATGAGGGAACAGGCGTTTATGCTATCGACATAAATGGAGTGGGCGATAAGTTTGAGGCTGGCAAGGCGGTTTATCCGTTCCGTGCTTACCTCACCAATGGCGCGGCACTCACACCAAACTCTATGGATGCAGGTTTCACAGCCGATGGCTTCATACTCATAGGTGATGACCTCAGCAAACTCGAGGATGTGATGGATGGCGACATAGAGCGTGACCCTGACGGCGGTGTAAGCACACCAAGCGGTCTCCATGTCTATGGAGTAGGGCAGCGCCTCGTTGTTGTCAGCGATTTCGCTACCACCCTGCCAGTATATACCGTGACGGGTGCCCTGGTCCGCGTGCTTGACGTACGTCCTGGCACTGCCACCTACAGTGGTTTCAAGCAAGGTGTCTATGTGGTGGATAGAAAGAAGATTCGCCTCCGCTAATAGGGCTCAATCATTCGCTTACGCTCATTAGTTCAAAAGAGTTCAATCATTCGCTTACGCTCATTAGTTCAAAAAAGGTAAAACCAGCGAAGCGACTTGAACCGAGCTTTAGCTCACTTGAACCATTGAACCAGCGAAGCGACTTGAACTAAGTAAAGAATTTAAAAACTTTAGATAATGATGATGACAGATCTAAGCAAAGTTGTAAAGGTTGCGCTCATGGCTCTCACCATGATGGTGGGTGCGCAGAGTGCTGGTGCTGATGAGGTTACCGTGACTGATGTGGTAGAGAGTACCAAGACTCCGTTTGGTTTCGCCACACGCAGTTCGCGTACCGACTCTTCAGCGGCGTATAACATCACTGGTGGTGGTGCTTATACCGTTGCCGATATCAATGCGTTGATAGAGGCAGGCGGTTCGCTCACCAACACCCAGATGATTGTTGACGGCAAGAAGATTATCGTGCTCACCAGCAGTGGTGTGGCAATGGATGAGGCCATCCTCAGTGCTATCACCAATAACGACATCATCGTCTTTGACGGTAGTGGCGCGAGTAAGGATTTCCTTGTTGATGCGCAGATAGCCCTCAGAAACCTGACGGGTAAGACCCTCATAGGTAAGAACGGCGCACGCCTGTGTACCACATGGCACATGACCGACGTTATCAAGTCTTGGCTCAATGCTGTTGAGACAAGTTCTGGTTCAGGTGTCAGCAATGCCTCTACGGCAGCAGGTACGGGTGGTTCGTTCTACCTGAAGAATGTGGCAGGCGAAGACTCTCTGCTTATCACCATCGATGAGGAGGGCGAGTTCCTTACACGTAAGACCCTTGCCGACAAAGGCTCTGAACTCTATCAGGCATGGTTGGCAGGCGGTAAGGTCGGTCCTATGCCTGAGAATGCTTGGTTCCTGCGCACCGAGCGTTACAAGCAGTCAGGCGTATTCTATATCGACGGATGTTCTAACTTTATCATCCGTAACCTCTCCTTCGTAGGTCCTGGTTCAGTCGATGTAGGTGGTGTCGATCTGGTTTCTGTCATCAACAGCACGCACCACGTATGGGTTGACCACTGTGAGTTTATAGACGGACAGGATGGTAACTTCGATATTACCAACGAGTCCGACTATATCACCGCCTCATGGTGTCACTTCCACTATACCGACCGCTCTTATGTCCACCAGAACACCAACCTGGTAGGTTCTTCAGACAGCAAGGTGGAGGACAGGGGCAAACTCAACATTACGTTTGCTTACAACGAGTGGGGCGAGAACTGTCGTTCACGTATGCCTATGGGACGTTTCGGTAAGATACACCTCTTGAACAACTGGTACAACTGCCCTGGCAATACCGAGTATGCAGTAAACCCACGTCTGGAGTCAGAATTCCTTGTTGAGGGCAACTACTTCGCTACGGGTGTCCTCAAGACCTTCCGTAACCAGAGTTCTACCTCAGTTACGGCTGTCAACAACACCGTTGCCGATCCGTCGGCTACGTCACTCGCCAGCTCGGGCTCTACCGTTGCAGTGCCTTATACATACAAGGCTATTTCGTCAGGCAAGACACCTGATATGATAGAGCTACTCGTTGGTCCTGTGCTCGATATGGTGCCCGACTTCAATGCCCCAGGTTGTGTAAACGTAGATAACCATACTGAGGCAGATGAGTCAGAGCCAGGTTATTACCTTACTGTTACCACTAACCGTGCCAAGCAGGGTTTGACCTTCTCAGTATGGGCGAACCATGTCATAGGCTATCAGTGGTATAAGGCTACTAATGCTGACCTTAGCGATGCCGTGAAGATAGACGGCGCCACACGTAACTCATACGAGTTTAAGTCTGAGGCTGAAGGCACAACCTACCTCTATTGTGTGGCTACAGGTCTTGCAGGCACAGCACAGTCTAACCCTATTAAGATAACTGTGTCAGGCTCCGATGCTATACCTGTATTCACCACTAACCTGAATGATTATGCTACAGAGACTGCTTACACCGCTATTGTCGGCACTCCGTTTGCAGACCTCGCCGTGGATGCAGGTGAAAATGTCACTTACCAGTGGTATAAGAACAGTATCGCTTCAGATGAGAATGCAACACTTATAACAGGTGCTACATCAGCAACATATACCTTCACTCCAGGTGAAGCGGAGAAGTCACAAGGCTTCCAGTTCTTCTACTGCGTGGCAACAAACTCAACTGACCGTACCCTCTCTGCACGTTCTAACATTGCCCGCGTGATATACGAGTCTGATGATCCTGCTACACCATATATCAAGACAGACTTGGATGATGAAACTCCATACGCTGCTACAGTAGATCAGGCAAAAGAAATCTCTATTGTTGCTGAGCAGGCTGAGACCTATACTTGGTACACCTGTACCAGCCCTATAGACTATGAGGCAGGCAAAGCAGTGATTGCAGGACAGACTACTGCAACATGTAGTTTTACTCCTACTGCTCCTGGCACCACATACGTATATTGTGTGATTACTAACGGCTCAGGCTCAAAGGCTAAGAGCGTTAAAACAAAGATTGCCACGATAAATGCCACACCTAATAGTAGCGGAACAACAAAGGTTACATATACATGGGACTTCGATAATAGCACAAATGGAAAATGGAAAGATTTTACACCTGCAGGTAATGGAAAGAGTAATTCTTATGAGGATAAAGATGGAAAAGGGCAGTATATAGCGTATTATGGAAGTTCTGGTACAATAGTGGCAGATAGTCGTTCAATCGAAGGAGAAAGTTGGACCTATTATCTTCAATTTGGAGGTAACTCTGCTACCACTTCGGGAAGTGAAAATAGGGTGTTTAAATATATAGCTCCTTATAATGGTAGGATGACAATATATGCTCGAGGAGCAAACAAAGAGGAACGCTATTGTTATGTGAACACGTCATTGTCAACATCAGGAGCAGAATCTGTAAAAACAGGCGATGGTAACAGTACTTTAGCAGGTAAAGCACTAAAAGAATTTGTTGCGGGTGATAATGTATACGTATGGTGTTCACCTAATAGTGTACGTGTCTTTGGTATTAAGATTCAATTAGATGAACCAGGCGGAGGATGTGAGAAACCAAAGGTTACAAATAAGGTGTGGAGTGGTGATGCCACACAGAAATGGACTTACACCATAAGTTCTACAACAACGACGGCTCAGATACACTATAAGGTTAACGATGGAGAGGAGCAGACAGAGAGTGACAACTCAGTTGACCTCACCCTTAGTCCTGGTGATGTGGTGACAGCATGGGCAGTTGATTCTAAGGGTGAACTCGCGACATCTGACCTCAGCACCATCACAGTGGAGAGTGCAGCGCAGGTGGATGCCCCGACAATTACAAAGGGTAACTATTCTGTTACAAACAAGGGCTTCGCAGTAACACTTGCTGTAACTGATGGCTCGGCTATACACTACACCACTGACGGAACAGAACCGACAGCGGCATCTGCAACTTACTCTTCAACGATATACGTTGCTCCTGGTGCTACAGTGAAAGCTATAGCAACTAAGGACTACTATGCATCATCAGATGCGGTAAGTGCCACAATGCTTGACTTCACTCCCCCAGGTGGTATGGAACAGATATGTGGAAAGAACGGTCCTAACAGCAATGATGACAACATCGGTGTTTCATATTTCGTTGCAGGAGGTGATTACAATGCTGGTGCTATAGGAGGTGATGATAATGGAATAAAGTTCCGTACTACCAAGACTAAACTTGCTAACGGCAAGAAGGGTTTCCGTATAGCTGTAAATGACGGCTTCACAATAAAGAAACTGGTAGTGGCAGATATGCAGACGAACCGTAAATCTACAGATACATATAAAGACGGTAATGATTCTTATAATTATATTAAAGAAAAGATTACGGGTATATTTGTAGATGGCAGTACAACTGACGTTAGAGGTGGAGAGCCTGCTCCTATAGTGGTGCCATTCACTGACGAAGAAGCTTCACCGTTTGAGTTTGATAATCTTAATGCGCGACAATATATTGATTTTGAATGTGAACAGGTAACGGGGAATCCGAAGAGTTATGGACAGCTTCGTGCTACATTCCAAGTTTATTACGAAATCATCGACTCGCCAGTCAGCGTTACCGTTACGGGTAAAGTGAATGGTAATAACGAATATAATGAAACGTTTGCAATACCAGATGCGTTTACAGAAGATTCTAATACTACACATACCATACCTAAGGCGGATTATAAGTTTGATGAAGCCCCAACCGTTACGTTGAATACTACACAGGGATTCCAATATCCTTTTATCCCTGTGGATGGTGACGGCGACTATTCTCGCTTCTCTACTACAGGCAATGTGGCAAAGATGTTGGGAACATTCAAGATCAACGCCAAGGTGTCTGCTATATATGCTCCTTCTGTTAATATAGATAAGGATGGAGATGGATTCGTACTGTACAAGGATTCCGAAGGCAAAGCCAAAGGCGGATACAAGGTTACGTTAGGCGTATGCTCAGAGGGCTCTACCCGTATGATTAAAATAGATGGCGGTGCAGCTGAGGTGTATAATGAAGAAAAGGAGTACTATGCTCTAAGGACAGTGGAGGCATATTGTACATACACTGATGAGGAGAGCCAACCTGCAAGAACAGGCTCTGAGATTAAGGAATGCCCTGCCAACGACTATGACGTGGCGAAGCCGTTTGCCGTGTTCATATACCAGTATGGCTATAACGATAGCGGTGCAGGTCAGGAGGACGGCGCATCGTCAAGCTCATGGGCTAACGATAAGGCTGGCGACCAGATATACATGGGTCTGCAGGACCAGTATAACGTGATTGACCTCGTGTTGCAGGAGGCTGACCAGAAGAAGATGATTAACGCTGTGCGTCCCGACATAAGGAATGCTCAGTTGGTGGTGGTATCGGAGATGATAAACAGTAAGAGCCCTGAGGCTGGCAGCGTGTATGCCGCATCTAAGTTGCAGGATGCCATTATGTCTGTGCGCGATTCGCTGATAGGCTACACCAACGTGCTGAACCTGAAGATGTTCTTCTACTCTCAGTCACAGAACAACACCACGCGATGGGCGTGGGCACAGCCTGCTACGCTGTCTAACAACGTGGTGAGCATCATGCCTACAAATGCTATGTATAAGGTGTTTGAGAATGTGTCGTTCTCGCTCGACGGCTCTATACGCCTATGGAACGGCTACGACGTGGAGAGCACGCTGAACCGTCTGCAGCTGGTTCACAACTTCAACGAGGAGAACGAAGACCTGCCGCAGTTTACCTCCTTAGCAGAGGCTACCGACGACTACGGAGAGAAATATGAGGCGCTGCACTTCTTTGAGAAGAACGGCTACACATACGTGGGTACGGGCATATCTATCAACGACTATCAGCACTACGACGAGAACCTCCGTTCACTCATCAGCACCATAGGCGCAATGATAAACCGTGGCGAGAGCCTCGGCACGGTGATGGATGCTCTGCCTGCTCCTCGTATCAAGGACAACGGCAACGGTTCGGCTACCATCACTAACAACAGTCCGCTGGCTGTGACATACTACAAGACAGGCACTGCCGACAGCAACTACGATGCTGCAACTATAAAGGCTGACAATAAGACTACGATAGAGAACCTGACCGAGAAGTTCAATGCCGATACCTACGTATGGGCAGTGACTGAGGTTAACAATGCACTCTCTGCCGTGGCAAGTGCAGCGGTGAAGGGAACAACGAAGCGTTACTTCCATCGTCTGAATACCGAGGCAGGTGTTGAAGGCGTGGAGTCAACCATAGGTTATGACTATAACGCCGCTTCTATCACGGTGCCTTACAACCAGTCGTTCCGCAAGTCTGGTTACACCGTTACCCAGTGGAAGGTGAGAGGCACAGAGACGATACTCAACCCAGGACAGGAGATAACAGATGCTGCCATGATAGCCCAGGATATATACCTTGAGGCTATTTGGACCAAGAACACCAAGAAGATTACGGAAGTGTCGGCTGTTGAAGAGTCGCTGCGCACCGTGACATGGAACTTCCTGCAGAGCGACGGTGCACCTGCACTGGCTCTGGAGTATGGTTCGACAAAACTGGCGCAGCAGGGCTTCGTAGTGGGTCAGCTGAAGTTCAGCACCACGCCTGGCGACTTTATCGACATAGCCATGGACATCAATACCGACAACACGGCTACTCTGCCTGGCAGCACCACGGTGTATAATGGTAAGTTTAATAACCAGCAGAACAGACTGTCAGAGGCGAATCCTGCCGACCCTGAGAAATACCTGACGGAGTTTGCTCAGGTGCGTGCAGGTACTAAGTTCACCTTTCCGTCTGTATATGGCATGGAGGTGAAGTTCAGGCAGGCTGACTTTGAGAAATATACCGACAAGACAAATAACGTACGCGAGAAAGACCTCACATACGTAACGCTGTCAACTCTCACCGACGGCACACTGACTAACCCGGGACTGGATACTGACGGCACCGGAGCAATAGTCATCAATGGCAGCGGTGCGGCTACAGTCAGCAATGACAACCTTGCTGAGGGTGGTATATACAGTTATGCGGGTGTAGATTCTCTTGCTACCCTGGTAGCGAGGGAGTGCGCTATGTATGCTATGCCAACAGCGGGCACTGCGGCTGCAGAATGTGCTCCTGGCTCACTGAACTACGGCACGGCGTTCATGCACAGTCTCACGGTGGTTTATCCTGCACTCTATGACTTCACCAAGGAGGTGAACTTCCCTGTGGGTCATGTCTATATCCTTCCTAACTACCAGAGCATGACGGAGGAGGAGATAAAGGACAGGGCTGCTAAGGTGACGCTGAGCGCAGCAAAGAAGAACTGCAACGGACGCTATGGTGCTGGCACTACGGTGGACATCAGCGTGGTGCCTGGCTACGGCTTCTACTTTGAGGATGGAAACCTGGGCGACGTTACCACAAGTGGTTTAACGGGCACTATGACTATAGAGAAGAAGTTGGCATCTGGTACGTTCACTATTACGGACGCACCAATGCTGACCATCAACCTGCGTCAGAACACCGTCAGGGCTTACGATGCTACATGGACTCCGCTCAATGCAGGCTCTGTGCACATCACCTCTAACACGGGTAAGGATGCGGCTGACGAATACACAGCCTTCCCACTTGACTCAACCATCAACATCACCCCAACGCCTAAGGTGGGCTACCAGTTTGCTAAGTGGACCAACGGCGACGGCGTGGAGTACACCACGTTGCCTGATGGCGTGACAAAGGCAGAGAACGGCGTGTTGACAGTGGTGGTGAACGAGACTAATGCGGCGGCTAAGTATGTGGCAGTATTCGTGCCTGCCGAGATGGGTACTACACACTACGAGTTGCCTTCGGCTCGTCTGTATATAAGTGATACTGAAGATCAGCCGTTTGGTACTACTCTTGACCCAGGCGCGCCTGCTGACAACATGTATCCTAACTATCACTTCCCATCGCAATACACCACCTCAGCGATATATATTCCTTCCAACTATACTCTCTATAAGCGTGGCTATACCCTGAAGAACTGGGTATGGACAGATCCTTATAGCACTGTGCACGAGTATCAGATAGGTGAATACCACTATTTCGAGACTAAGGATGAGGAACGTCATATCATCCCTATCTTCAGGGAGAATCAGGCAAACTTCGACTACCGTACCACTACGGCTGACATCACGTGGGACTTCCGTACGGCGTACTATGCGCAGCACATGAAGTTCACCGAGACTACGGAGTTTGACTATGCTACACATGCCACCATCAACAAGTCGCAGGAGAACCCTGCAGGCGTGGAGGTGGACGTGCCTCTGCACATAGTTGGTAAGGTGGATAACACCATGCTCGACGAGTGGTGCCACTTCGACGACGGTACGGTGATTACCATACCTTCAGGCTTGGGTGCTAAGTTCACATTCGTGACCTACCACAAGCTGTCATCTACCACCATAGACGGTGAGGTGCCACTGGAATACATCCAGCGTACGGAGAACGACGTCCCTGTATATTACTACACCTACACCACCAAGAACACTGCCACCACGATAGACCTCGTGATAGGCAAGGACCACACCTATTTCAAGTCGCTGCGTGCACAGTTGCCTGCAGCCGACAAGGTGACGCTCACCACTACGTCGAACAACGACGCATGGGGTGCTAACGAGATGGTGAAGGCGAACACCACAGAGGAGAAGATAAATGATGCCAACGAACCTTCAGACGTAACCTACACCACCGATGGCAACGTATATACCATGCCGCTGGGTTCTTACGTCAAGGTGAAGGCTACACGTAACCGCCTCTACGAACTGAAGGCGTTCCTTGTTGACGGTGACGAGATAACTATGGAGAATGCCACATCAAAGGGTTACACCATGACGGCTCCTGCTGTCGGCACTACCGATAAGGAATACACCCTCACGTTCCGCTTGCAGACCTACGCCACAGTGGTGGAGGCTGTATATGGCGAGCGCAAGAAGTGGCAGGTGACCTACACCAGCGGTTCGAAGGCTTACGGCGAGGCTCCTGGCGTGCAGGTTGTGGAACAGTATGAGACATTCACCATGCCTGCCAAGAACCAGACGCTGTACCTTGAGGGCTACACGCTGAAGTACTGGACGGACGAGAACGGTCACAATGCCGTGAATGCCGACGGCACTGATACTGGCGCGAACAAGTATGAGTGGGGCAAGACCTACCTGCCAGGTGAGGACCTGTATCTCACACCAGTGTTTGAGATTAACGACTTCACGCTGTTCAACATGCCATCAGGCTGGCACGCAGTGACATGGCCGCTGACCACGGGCGATGATGCTACATACGGCGGTGCTCCGCTGCTGAAATACCAGAAGAGCTCTGGCGTATATGTATCACAGCTCATCGTGGGCGACCAGTTTATTGATATGCCTCTGAACATCAACTGTGCCGAGACGGGTAAGGTGGATAACAGCTCTACCGACTATCGTTGCCAGATAAACAGCGGCTCGGTAATGACACTGCTTACCAGCAAGAACTGCCGCATCACGCTGTACACCTCAAATGGCGAACTCTCGTCAACAAAGATAGCGGGTAAGACAGCTGGGGCTGGCGGCTACACCTCAAACAAGGTGTCAGGTACGGTGAATGACCAGTACGCCATCGTGTCATACACGGGTGCTGACGCTACACAGAGCATACAGTACACGGGTGATGCCAGCTACTTCAAGATGGTGAAGGTGGAGTATGGCAAGGTGGATGCCTCTAACCTGCCACAGCTGGCTCAGGTGACTATCAATAACATAGCACTCGGTTCGTATGGCTCGCCTTACCAGAACTACATGCTCTCTAAACTGAAGAGCGACAAGGTAATGCCTGTCAACATAACCCTGAGCACCACGGCACTCACCATGCCTACGGTGAAGGCTGAGGCTGACCAGACGGATGCTATAGTGGAGGTGAAGCCTGCCACGGTGGATGAGCCTACTGCTACCATCATACTGAAGACCAAGGAGGGTTCTACGGTGGGCATATATAAGATAGACTTCGTACCTGAGTATGTTGCCATCCCTGATCCTGTGATGCAGAAGATAGAGATGAACGGCAAACTCATAAGGGCTCGCAACGTGAGTGAAGAGTATGAGGACTATGCCGAGAACTGCACCAACATGAGCGTGAATGGTGCCATCAACATAACCTTCGACCACGAGATGAATGCTGTAGAACTGGCGGCAGGCGACACGGGTCTGGGCATAGCGATGAGTGCCAACGGCGGCAAGATGCTGACATTCTCTTACTGGGGACTTGACGTGAACAAGGATTACACGTTCACCATACCTGCAGGAAGACTGAGCGACGTATATGGCAATGTATATGACACGCCGCTGAGCTTCACCTTCCGTACGTCGGCTACATCGCAGACCATAGTGAAGAGAAACGTCAACTTCGTGGTAACACACAGGCAGACATACTCATTCAACACTACCGATGCGACGAACAACTACACCACAGGCGTAAAGAGACAGGTGGCAAGCGACGACCTGATAGCCAACCTCGAGGCTGCGGGCATAGCCCACGGTACTATAGACGAGGGCATAGAACTGGCTAACAGCGCGGCTGGCAAGGACCGCTACTACATATTCGTACCTGACGGTGAGTATCAGTTGCGTGGCAACCAGGCTACCGACCCTATATCTTCTGCTCCTTATGACAGCAAGGGTAAGCCTCGTGCCGAACTGACTCTTGCCAACACCACCGACGGTAAGGGTATATATAACGGTGTGACAGCCATCAGAAAGAACAACATCTCTATCACGGGACAGAGCGAGGAGAGCACCAAACTCTTCAACCTGCCTGAGATTGAGGGCATCTCTTACACCTCTACCTTTATGGTCAACAGTGGTGTAAGCGGCTTCTATGTTCAGGATATGACACTGACCAACAAGTTCGACTATAAGAGTTGTGTAGGCGGAGGTTCTTCTGCTGCCCGTGCCGTAGTATTGCGTGACCGTGGTGCCAAGACCATCATGAAGAACGTGACTATGGACAGCTGGCAGGATACCTATTACTCTAACGTCAGCAATAAGGAAAACGACACCCGCGGATACTTTGAGAACTGTACCCTGAAGGGCTACGTGGACTTCGTCTGTGGCGATGGCAACCACTGGTTTGAGCAGTGTAACCTGTTGTTGCGCAACGGCAAGACGGGTACGGCAAGCAATATGATTGCTCCTCGTACCTATGACAACCAGAAGTGGGGCTATGTCTTCAATAACTGTGAGGTGAATGTAGAAGACGACCTGACCTACACCACATGCAACGGCAAGTTCACTCTGGCTCGTCCATGGGGCAACAGTCCTGCAGCATCGTTCCTCGCCACTAAGTACAACGTACTGCCTTCTGACGACGGCTACAAGCAGATGTCGTCAAGCGGACTGGTACTGCGTATGCATGAGTATGGCTCACTGGATGCTAACGATGCACTGCTCGACCTCTCTCTGCGTTCACTGCGTGCCTCTTCGCCTGGTGCAGGCTCTTACTCAGCCGTTATGACACCTGCTGAGGCTGCTGAATACACCATACACAATGCTCTTGGCGGCACTGACGGCTACGATCCTACCCTCTACACCGCACAGATAAGCATGGCTGATGCCGACCTCACCAGTGTTGACCGTTCATTGTCATGGAATGAGCAGGCAGAGGCTCTCTGTTACTTCATCTTCCGTAAGAATACTACTGGCGGCTACGACCTCTTTGCCGTAACAGCCGATAGCAGCTACGAACTGGATGACAGCCAGATAGGCAAGGTGTTCATAGTACGTGCTGCCAACCAGCGTGGCGGTCTGGGTGAGCCTTCTAACGAGTTCACCTATGAGGTGCACGAGTCATTCAAACTCACACTCACCGAGGCTCAGCAGGCTAAGGTTGACGATGTGATGTGGAGCTGGTCAACCATCTACCTTGACTATAACGCTAAGGCACCAATGGTGGCTGACGACAATGATGAGGCTGATGCTTACGTATATGCCGTAGTCAACGTCACTCCTATCTCCATAACCCTCAAGCGCGTCAAGGTGCTCGAGAAGAACCAGGGCTACGTTGTTAAGGGCAAGCCAGGCACTTACACCTTCTCTTACACAGACAGCGAAGGCGAGTACTACACTGGCGACCTCTCTGGTGAGGCTTACTCAGACTACACTGCAGTCAAGGCAGACAGAATGAGTATTCTCGACGGTACGGTAGAGACTGTAAGCAGGGCAGGTAAAGAGGTATATACCTTATACTACAAGGCAAACTACGGTCTCGGTTTCTATACCTACACTGGTGCTTATCTCAATGCCAACAAGGCTTACCTTGACGGTAGCTATGTAGGCTCTGACGGTGCTGGAGGCATAGCGATTGAAACACAGTCAAGCAATTCAGGCTTCATCTTCATCGACGAACTGGGTGCTACAGACATCCACAAGGTTAATAACACCGTTGATGACGATGCTGAGAGAATATACACCGTCTATGGTCAGAGAGTAAAACGCTCTGAGATGATAAAGGGTAGGGTGTATATCGTAAATGGCAGAAAATTAGCGTATTAGCATAAGTGAAAACACTCGCGTGTCCTTGCTTAGACCTCCGAGCTATGCTCGCCTGAGCACCTACGGAGCGCAAGAAGGGCGTGTGGTTGCTAAGTAACCACACGCGGGTGCTTAGCTACCACGCGCGGTTACTTAGCAACCAGACGCGGTTACTTAGCAACCGCAGAGCGATAGTCATAAAAACCGAAAAATAAGCATTTTATGATGCGAATTTGTATGTTTTGAGGAGAAAAATAGAAAAAATAGATGATAAAAAGTGCTTTTTTACTCTTTTTATTTGTAGATTTCGCTATAAATGAGTAATTTTGCATATAAAAACATGTGATTTAAGTATTGAAAAAGGAGTTTAACATACTGAAAAAGCCCTACTTGCCACCTCGTGTCGAGTTCGAAGAAATCGAAGCCGATGAGAGGGAGATGCTGATGGATGGATCTTATAATACAGGTAGCGGTGATAGTCCAATTACAGACCCTACGACGCCATATGATCCAAACAACCCATTCTCTCTAGGTTTGGAATTTGAATCAACGTCAAGTTCTTCGGACAATTCAGATGATTTCTTAATAAACGATCTCTAAGAATGCAAAGGTTGTTCCTCATAGTGTTGGTGTTGGCATGTAGTATGGAAACCATGTTAGCAACAAACCTTGCATTAAATGAAAAAGGCAAGGTTATAATAACGTGGAATAGCAAAGACATTGTGGGCTTTTATACAACGGATGGTACGAGAATCAGGACAACAGTTTCAAGTATTGATGGCTATGATGCACATAGGGTTAATTTGACAGGTAATGGGGTGTATATGACATCTAGTGCTACCTATTACGGATACTATCCATACAGTTCTGATTATTTGATGAATCAAAATGTAATGACAGCATTGCCAGTTTCATATACTGATCAGTTGCAGTCCGCAAACGATAATCTCGATCATCTCGCAAAGTATGACTACATGGTGTCACTGACCACCACAACAGAAACGGAGGCAAGTTTTACTTTTGCTCATTATGGTAGCATAATTCGCTTTGCCTGCTATGTGCCTACAGAGATGACATTCAACTCTCTTGAAATTTCTTCTAAGACTGGGGAAGATTTGTTTACTACAGAGGCAAATATGAATCTGCCAAATCAGACCATAACCTCCACGTCAAAGAGCAATAAAGCAACACTCACACTAAACAACATAACAGTAGAGGCAGGTGACTCGCTCATAGCATATATGATGCTGCCACCGACAAACCTCAATGGAAAGGCGATGATGTTGTCGCTCAACGCGACTGACGGCTCAGCCTTGCAGACATATATAGCTGGCGTAAACACACAGGCAGGCAAGGTGTATCCTGTTAGTGTGGGAAAGGAAAACTACTTCAAAGTAATCGCCTCAAGTAATAACAATGATAACAACCAAGAAGTCCTCTCGCTGCAAGCTGGTTTCGAGGAAAAGAGTGCAACAGCACTAATAAACACTATTACGGCATACTCTACGGATTTCACACTCGATTCTGAGAATAAGTTCAAGCCGTTCCTGCTCGGTGATGTGAACTTCGATGGAAAGGTGAATGTAACGGATGTGATAATTGTTACGAATCATTATCTTAAGGATACAACTAACGAACTGGACCTTAATGTGAGTGATATAAATGGCGACAATAAGATAAATGTAACTGACGTGATAGGTATTACAAATATCTATTTGCATGCAAAATAAACAGAAAAGAAAGAATGACGAAATTCTTCAACATAAGAATGTTTGTTGTAACGGCATTGATGCTGTTATTCACTGCTTCATGGGCCAATGAAACATCAGATAAACTCCAGTTTTCTAATGAGACATTAGTTCCTGGCGAAACTGAAGCGCAATATGTGAATCTTACTTTGTTAGGCAGCAGACTCTATTCAGGCTATAATGTGGAGATTACCATACCTGAGGGCGTAGAGCCTGCATACGAGGATGATGAACTTGATTTGCAAAAAGGTGCAATATTGAAAAATTCTCATACGGTGGCTGGTGAATATGATACAAATACCAGGGTGTTGAGAGTTATATGTTCTTCTTCGTCTAATGCGGATTTTAGACAGACATCAGGCGTAGTGTGCAAAATAGGGTTGGTTGTTTCTACATATGCTAAGCCTGGTGCATTAAGTATTGCTCTGTCTGATCAGGCGTTGACAACTGCTGATATGACGGAGTATGACCCTGCTGACGTGACTGATGAAAACGTAACAATCAGCACAACAGCTAAGGCTTCACTCAGTGTTTCGTCTGCCAATAAGTGGTCAACATGCATACTGCCATTCGCTACAGCACTGCCAGGCGGACTGAAAGCTTACACCTGCTCAAGCAAGGATGATGACAAACAGGTATTCTACCTCACCAATGCGTCAAGCATAGAGGCTTATACACCTTATATATTATATAGTGAGAGTGGTTACACTGGTATGCTGACTGGTGAAGTGGATGCAAGCCAGTATCCAGCAGGCGGAAAGGTTGCTCAAGGTTACCTCACAGGCGCAATAGAAGCGCAGACCACTAATGAGGGCTACATACTGCAGAAGCAGAGTGGGGTAGTGAAGTTCTATCTTGCCGACCCAAGCAAGACCTACACCATTCCTGCTGGCAAATGCTGGGCTACACCACCTGCGAGCACTACTCAGAGCTACAGCTTCGACTTCCCAACGGCAGTAAAAGGCATAGCAGAAGTGGCTGATAGTAAGAATGAAAGCAAATATAACCTCAGTGGCATCATGATTGATGCTCCACACAAAGGTCAACTATACATACAAAACGGAAGGAAATACGTAAAGTGATAAAGAAAGGATATATTACTCCAGAGATAAACGTCATAAAATGCAAGGTGATGATTCTTGCAAACAGTGGTGAAACTCTGGACTTCACCAAAGAAGGCGAGTATGCCGACCCAGAAGCAGAAATTCTATAAGGGCTTGAACATAATACGATTAAGATATGAAGAAGATATTAACATACATGACACTCATGGCAGCTGTACTCCTTACAGCATGCTCTGATGGTGAGGATTTTGCTCAAAAGAGTGAAAGTAGCAATCTTGGCTATACAGGGAATAGAAATACTATTTCAATGCCTCTGGTTGTTCATGAAGAGAATTGGGATGGCAACTCAGGATTAGAGTCAAAAAGTTCTTTGTCATACAAGTATAACACAGGCAGGTTGCTCTTCGAATGGTTTGTAGGAGATAAAGTCGGTGTATATCCTCTCAATTATGTTGATGGAGGTGTAAAAAAAAGATACAAGCCAGAAGATAGCCAATGTACCGATTGGGAAATATATAGTGTAACAACTACGACAGAAAAGTCCGTAGGTGTGTTTGATGAGAATGATGAGAGCATTTCCACTCATAAAGATGAGAGTTACATTGCTGTAAGTCCGTATATACTTGATGATACGGATTATCGTGATATTCCTGTGACGTATGTGGGACAAGTTCAGAGTGCTTCAGCAAAGATAGGTGCCTATATGAATAGAGCTACACCATCTGAAGAAGAAAAGTATGTTGCTTCAGAAGTAGAGGCTTGTTCTCATCTTTCAACGTATGATTACCTCGTAGATACAGAACGTCAAGCCACAGAGGATGGAGGAAAAATGCGTTTTGAAATGAAGCGTCTCAGTTCGATAGTACGTTTCTACATGAAAGTGCCAGAGAGAATCGTTTTTGATAGTTTGCAATTGTATAATCCAACAAAGAATTTCACTTTGACAACTACATTGAATGGTGCTACAGGTGAATATGCAGCAGAACCAACGACGAAGAGTCATGCAATGTCTCTTAAGTTGAATGAATTCGGTTTTGACTATACTACATGTACTGCCGATGACGACTATTATTATAATCCTACGATACGTTGGGTAATGCTTTGCTATATGATGGTTGCACCAATAGATTTGTCTGAAGCAGAAACTGAGCAGAGCACTCTCTATTTGATTGGTAGAGAACCCCTTTGCTACACTAATGTTGATGATTATAACGATGCTTGGGAAACAACAATAAACGCAACAGAATTTGCGGCGCTTACTACTGCCCAGAAGATAAAATTGTATGATAATGTTAGTGACTACAATACGGATAATCACAAATCTTTAACAGAAGAAGAGTTTAATGCGTTAGCAAAGGAAGCAAAGAAGATGATATACCCCGATGCCAATGCCTTTAATGAGGCAAAGGGAACAAGTTTGTCATCAGAGGATTTTGCTAAACTGACAATAGGTCAAAAGATTACAAGATATACAAGAAAAGTGTATAAGGCTACACTCGCAAAGAAGAATTTGCAGGCTGATGTACTGTATCAGTGGTCAACTGCGAATGCGGCTGAGGATGACCCTATCGAGTTCCAGAATATCACCATACAGGAATGGGCTGAAGGTCCTGGCTTCACCAATGAGGATGGCACAGGAACTGGGGACTGGTAATTATTGCATAGTTCATAAATACGATAATTTAATATAATGAAAAAGAGACATAACATACAATACCTGTTAGCGCTGATGTTTACATTGGCGCTGGTGGGTTGTTCGAACGACGATTTCCTGACTACGCAGAGTGACGAGACGAAAATGGTGTCATTCAGCATAGACACAGACATGCCTCAGGTAGTATCTAAGGCTCGTGATGGTTATCGCGATTGGACAGAAAATGACCCTCAGTCGTTTGGCGCATTCGGTATGTATGACCGTAATTTTGCGAACAGAGACAAGTTTTTCAATAACCAAGAGGTAACAAGGAGCGGAAGTGCATGGACATACACTCCAGTAAAGTATTGGGCTGACTACACATGGTGCCAGACCTTCGACTTCTTCGGCTATATGCCATATATAGATGGTGCTGCGCTGACACAGGGTGAAGTGGGCCACGAGAATGAATATACTCTGTCTTTCCCAGTTGAGCTGTCTGACGTAGTGCTTAGTAAAGCAAACGTAGCAGAAATTCCGCTGATTTGTCATTTGCCTGTTCATAAGGATAAGGTGGGTGATGTGATAAACTACGAGATGGATCAGGTGCTTACAGGCTTCAACTTGCAATTCCAGATGGGAGCGGAGATGGCTGAGCTGCGTGACTTCGTAATTAAGGAAGTAAAAGTAACTGGCGCAGCTGGCAAATTGCCAATTGGTGGCAACGTGAGCCGCACATATACTTATAACGCATCTGCTGGTACTTGGTCGGCTGGTAATGTAGCATGGAGCAGTTTGACTAAGGAAACATCTGCAGTAGATTATACAGTTCCATTCGTTGACCATGGCGATGGTGCTGAGAATGACCCTTATGATACAACAAACAATACTCTTCGAGTAGGTTATAGCTTCAAGAATCAGACAAGTCAGTGGGGCGATAACTTCTATACTATTCCTTCAGCAGACTTTACTCCGACCATCACTGTAACGTATGACGTTACGGTGAAGGAAGAGGATGGTACATATACAAAAACACGTGAGAATATCACAAGCACCATACAGTTCTCAAGCAGTTACTTTACTGACTATGCCAGCGGTTCTGTGGGTAAGGTTCACCCTATAGTGGTACAGATTGTACCAGCCTATTTGTTTGTACTTGCTGACGCCGACCAGCGTCTTGGCTACTTAGTAATACAGGATTAAACTGATATGAAGAAAACATTATTTATATTCATGGGCGCACTTATGTGCGCCTTTGTTTCTATTGCGGCTCCGTTGCCACAAGACCCTGACATGAAGGTGGGTAAGCTGAGCAACGGACTGACTTACTTTATTCGTCATAACGACCAGACTCCTGGTCAGGCTGATTTCTATATAGCCCAGCGCGTGGGTAGCATATTGGAGGAGCCTGAGCAGAGGGGACTGGCACATTTCCTTGAGCACATGGCGTTTAACGGCACCGAGCACTTCAATGGCGGCAACGGTGAGGCGAACTCCATACGCAACTGGTGTGAGCGCAACGGCATAAAGTTTGGTGCCGACCTCAATGCCTATACCTCTATAGAGGAGACGGTGTATAACATAGCCAATGCTCCAGTCACCAAGAGCGGGGTGAGCGATACCTGCCTGCTCATACTCCACGACTGGAGCCACTCGCTACTGTTGCGTGACAACGAGATAGACCAGGAGCGTGGTGTGATACGTGAGGAGTGGCGCACACGTCGTGCGGCTCGTGCCATACAGCGCATAATGGAGGAGGCAACACCCGTGGTGTATGCTGGCAGTAAGTATGCCGACTGTCTGCCTATAGGTCATATCGACATAATCAACAACTTTGCCTATCAGTCATTGAGAGACTACTATAAGAAGTGGTACCGTCCTGACCTGCAGGCTATCATCGTGGTGGGCGATGTGGATGTGGAGCAGATAGAGCAGAAGATAAAGGCGATATTCAGCGACATACCGACGCCTGCAACCGATGCTGCAGAGAGAATATACTACACCGTGCCTGACAATGAGGAGATGATACTCTTCACCAGTACGGATGACGAGCAGCCTACGCTCAACCTGTCGCTATACATGAAGCGCGACGGCGTGGCTCGCAACGAAAGGGCTACCACGGAGCGATATACCGAATATTATAAGGAGGAGCTGTTGTGCTCTATGTTGCAGCAACGACTGAAGGAACTCACCAAGGTGGAGCACCCTAAGGTGGTGTATGCTAACTGCTACGATGGTGCTTTCTTCCTCACTGATGCCAAGTATGCCTTCAACATCTCTATCGGTCTGCTGCCTGACAATCCGCAGGCTGGCATCGACGCCGTGATGGAGATAGTTGAGAAGGTAAGGGCATACGGCTTTACCGAGGCTGAGCTGCAGTTTGCCAAGGAAGAGATGGATATGGCTATGCAGACACGCCTGGACAATAAGGACAAGACACGCAATGCTGAATACGTAAGCAGGATAGTCAGCCATTTCTGCGATGCAGAGGACCTGATGTCGGTGGAGCAGGAGAGGGCTATAGAGCAACAGTGCATGCAGAGCGTAACCCTCGACGATGTTAATGCTACGGCAAAGCGCATCATCAGCGATCCTGCCAAGGGTGGCTTCAATCAGGTGTGCATAGTCTATGGACCTACGAAGTGGAACGAGCAGCCTTACACCCTGCCTGCCAAGGAGCAGTTGAAGGACTGGCTACTGGCTGCTGAGCAGAAGCAGTATGAGAACACCAACGTCAATAAACCTATCGACCGCACGCTCATTAAGAAACTGCCTAAAAAGGGCAAGATACTCTCCAAGACAGAGGCAGAGGCGGGCTACACCAAGTATGCGCTGAGCAATGGCATCAACGTATTTGTAAAGCCTACACAGCTGGAGCCAAAGAAGGTAAGGTTTGAGATGCAGCGACTCGGCGGTAGCAGCCTCTATGAGGATAAAGACGTGCCTTCACTCAAATACCTGAGCAACGTGATTGAGATGAGTGGCGTAGCCGATATGGACTATATGGAACTGGAGCGTCGCTGCTCAGGCAAGAACATCAGTGTGAGCCCATTCATAACAAGTGGGGTAGAGGGTGTTAAGGGCAAGTGTAAGACTGAGGACATAAAGGCATGGATGGAGGTGATGTATCTCACCCTCACCCAGCCACGTAAGGACGAGGCGATGTTCAATTCCATCATAGAGCGTCAGCGCACTGTACTCAAGAACAGGGCTGCATCGCCTCAGGTGGTCTTTGGCGATTCGCTGCGCATAACCAAGTATGGCAACACACCTCGCACCCAACCTATGACAGTGGAGCGTCTGAAGGATGTTTCTCTCAACCGCATTTACGAGATATACCACGAGCGCTTCAGTGACCTCGCTGGCATGAACCTCATCATTACGGGCGATGTGGACACGAAGGAACTCGAGGCTATGCTCAAGCAGTATGTGGCTTCGCTGCCTGGTAAGGCAAAAGACGCCAAAACACCCGACTGTGGACCATATCGCAGTCGTCTGCAGAAGGGACAGCGCGAGTGCATATTCCAGATAGAACAGAAGACTCCGTCAGCCCTCACTGGTGTGGTGTATTCTACTCCTATGCCATATACAGAGATGAACATAATCAAGGCTGACGTGCTGGCACAGATTATGCGTATGGTATATACAGAAAAGGTACGCGAGGAGAAGGGCGGCACCTACGGTGTGTCTGTCAGTGCCGACTGCAATATGCGACCAGAGCAGGACTGCCGACTCACAATATCTTTCCGTTGCGACCCAGACAAGTATGCCGAGCTGCTACCTATAATAGACGAGCAGCTGCAGCTTATGGCTGAGCAAGGACCAACGGCAGAGCAACTGGACAAGGTAAAGGGTTACGAGCAGAAGAACTATGACCGCATAATCCTGACTAACGGCTATTGGGAGGGTGTAATAAGCAATCTGATTACTGATGGCATAAATATAGACAAGGACTATATGAAACTCATCAACAGTCTTACCCCACAAGACATTCAGGACATCTGTCGCCAGATAATTGCTTCCGGCAACCGCATCCTTGTTACGATGAAATAATAAAAGTTTGGCGAAAAGCAGAGGTTTTCAAACTTTTTTACCCCTTTATATAAAAACTTTCAATTATCAATTATCAATTGTCAATTATTTTTTGTACCTTTGCACCGCTTTCAACGCTTACGTTATCGTAGCGAAGCGTTTGGTTAACGTTCCCGTTAACGTTCCCGTACGAAGTTTCTCGGGATGTAGCGCAGTTGGTTAGCGTACACGTCTGGGGGGCGTGTGGTCGCCAGTTCGAGTCTGGTCATCCCGACATTAAAGGCTGTCCTATTTCAGGGCAGCCTTTATTGTGTTATTACTGATTTATCATGATGTATTCGTAGGCGAAAATCACTAATGCTATCTGCATTATGAGAATGAGCGGCAGACCATACCTAAACTTCTTGTGCATGGTCTTATGATGCCACACTTTCATGCCTAACCATGCGCCGATGCTTCCACCTATTACGGCTATCCACAATAGTGTTGCCTCTGAGGTGCGCCATTTATCTTTCTTGGCTTTCCACTTGTCAATGCCATACATGAAGAAAGCTATTACATTGACTGACAAGAGGAAGGCTGTAATGTATAGTTCATAATTCATAGTTAAGCCATTTTGTAGTTGTAATCATGATTATGCTTTTGTTTCTACTCCCTGCAAAAGTACAAAAATAAATAAAGAATGAAGAACGAAGAGTGAAGAATTTTTAAAAAACCGTAAACTGGACTCCGAACTATGTTCGCCTGAGCGATAGCGAAGAAACTATAAACTATTTTTTGTACCTTTGCAAACGGAAAATGATAATTTGTAAGATAATGGCACAAAAACGCTTTCACAGACATTTTGATAGTCCTGGCACACCGCTCTACTGGATTATACTTACCTACATAGCCCTCGGCTGGTTCTTCCCTGTTATAGGTCTTATTGCCATAGTGTGCATGATAGGTCCTGTAATGACAAGTATATGGAAGGGACGCTGGTGGTGCGGACATGTGTGTCCTCGCGGCAATATGTATGACCGTCTGCTGTCTAAGTATTCACCCCATCGTGAGATTCCCAGGTTTGTTCGCACCTTCGGTTTCCGCCTGTTCATGGTGTTCTTCATCTTCACTATGTTCGGCATACAGTTGAGTCAGGCTCGATGGAGCGAGGGCGGACTGGCTATGTGGAGCGATATAGGACGTGTGTTTTGGACCATCATCGTTCTTACGACCATCGTGGGAGTAACGCTGAACTTTATCTATGCCCCACGCACCTGGTGCTCGTTCTGTCCTATGGGTACCATTTCCAGTTGGGTGGCTCCCAAGAAAGCGCCTCTGCCTAAGGCATTCACCAGTATTCATGTGTCGAGTGCCTGTCAGATGAAGTGTAAGCAGTGCGCCCGTGTCTGTCCTATGCAACTGACACCCTACGACAGTCGTGGCGAAGAGGCTGGCTACCTGCATCCCGACTGCTTGAAGTGTGGTAAATGCACGCTTGCCTGCCCTACAAAGATTATGACCCTAAAACACTAAGTTTTTTTTAAGAAACAATCTAAAACCTGTATTGCAACTTGATGTTGCCTGCATGGCGGTTGGTGATGGCTTCGCTGCTGAGGGCATCTACCATGTCGTGCCAGTCAAGGCTCAGGAACCAATGCTCGTCAAACTGCTTGCTGACCGACAGATAGCCATACACGGGAGTGCCATAGATGATGCGCTGTGGCGACTTCTTGGTGTGATAAACCATCTGCATGCCTATCTGCCACTGGTGAGGAAGACGTGCGGTGGGCGAAAGGCGCACAATGGCGTATGCCATATCTCTTGAAAATGCTAAGTCAGTACCCCCAGTGAGGGTGAGCCAGCGGTGCTTCCAATATACGGAACCAGACACCTCGGTAAGGTTATCATCGCCCTCTACCATGTAGTGGCTTGCCTCCGTCTGTATGGTAAGCCTCGGCTTGCTGTAAGTGTAGGCGAGTTTAAACTGGTTGATGTCCCACTCTTCCAGCTGACCCTCGATGAACAGCCAGTCGTCATAGGTCAGCGTAATCAGGTCGAGGAAGAGTGCCTCGTAGGCAGGGTTGTAGTATTTGCGGTAGTAGCCCAACTGCCACTGGTGGCGGTTGTTGGGCACGAATATGACGCACGCATTGGTGTTGTTGCGCGTGTCAGAATATCGGTGGCTCTCGTTGTTGCCTCTCAGTTTGTAGCCGTAAAATATGGTGCGGTTACCAGCCGTGAAGCGCCAGTGGGGCAGGGTGTAGGTGAACTGCAGGTAAATGTCATGGTTGAAGATATGCCATCCCCAGTCTCTGTCTTTCTGGTTGCTTATGAGGTAGTCGCCCTCGGTGCCCAGCATCATCGACAGGCGCTTGGTGAACAGCGGTGTGTTCAGCTCCACCACATACATAGGCAGTTTGTTTGATACGTAAGGGTCGCTCGAATACTGATAGCCGCCCAAGATGAGCAGTTCGGTGCCTATATCGTTGAAGGTGTGGAAATAGCGTGCCCTGCCCATCACCTTGCGCGTCATGTTATCGGGCAACTCTATGAACTGCTGGGTGAAGTAGGTAAGCAGCTTGTTGCGCTCGTCAAAGCGGTTGGTCATGTGGAGTGTGACATAGTCTTTCTTGCCCTCCTGATAGCTGTAGGTGGCATTGGCATAGACATCGGTGCCCCTGCTGCCATACAGCATATTGGCAGTGGCATAGCCCTCTGCCTGATTGCCAAAGTCGCCCTGTCCCTCTACAAAGCCTTTCACCCCGTCGGGCATCTTCATGTTTATGTCAAGCACATTGTTCGTGCCTATGGTGCCCTTTGCCACACCAGTGTTGTCACACACCTGTATCTTGTCTATGTCCTTCGCCTTCATCTGGCTGAGGATGAGTCGGTTGTCACCATTGATAGGGGCATTATCTATGCGCAGGTTGTAGGTGGATATCACATCCTGATAACCTGCTATCATGAGGTCGGGCACCATCTGCAGCACATCCATCAGCGTCTCTTCGCCAGTCAGCTCCATGCGCTGCGGATAGATGATGGTCCTGTCAGCCTTAATCTCGACGATGGGCAGACTGTCTTGCGCCAGCATAGAGGCATATAGGAACATCATGCTCAGCAGTATGTAGAGTCTTGAGTTACGAAGCATGTTACAGCATATTGAGGAAGAGGGTGATGATGCCAGTGTTGATGATATCGGCAAACATGGCGCCGATGATTGGTATTATGAGGAAGGGCTTGACGGTGTAGTGGTATTTGTAGCATACGGCACTCATGTTAGCCATAGCGTTAGGCGTGGCACCAAGGGCGAAACCGCAGATGCCTGCACACAGTACTGCTGAATCGTAGTCGCGCCCCAAGAGCGGAAAAGCTGCAAAGTAGGCAAAGAGGGCTATTATCACCACCTGAGCCACCAGAATCACTATCAGCGGCAGGGCAAGGTTCTGCAGTTCCCACAGTTTCAGTGAAATCATAGCCATGCCAAGGAACATAGACAGACAGATGTTGCCCACACTTATGATGCGCTCCATATCAAGCAGTTTGTCAGCCTTTACCTGTTTGCCATTTCTGTTCAGTGTCACCATTCCCATCGTGTTGCGGGTGATGGCAGCTAATATCAGTGCACCGAAATAAGTGGGGAAGGTGATGCCCGTCTTGGTAAGAACCCAACTCAACACTGTGCCGCCACCCATGACGAGGATGATGCAGTACATGGCTTTAGCATACTGCTGGAACTCCTGTTCGTTGGTACTGAGACGCTTGGCACGACCCGTGGGCGATGCCTCGTCGCTCTCTATACCAGCCATGGCAGGGTCTATCTCTTCATCGTGTGGTTGCATCTGCTCATGGGTGAGTTTGGCACGGATAATTCTCTCTGCCAATGGACCACCAAGCATAGAGCCTGCAATGAGTCCGAAGGTGGCTGCCGCCATACCTATGGTGTCGGCACCTTCCAGTCCCATAGCCTTAAGAACACCAGCAAAACCGCCAGACGTACCATGCCCGCCAGTCATGGAGATACTGCCTGCCGCCATACCTATCAGCGGGTCAACACCCATCACTCGGGTAATGCCCATCGGCATCAGATTCTGCATGGAGATGATCACCACTAACAGTCCTAACATGATAACCAGCAGTTTGCCTCCCTGACCTATCACCTTCAGGTCACTCTGAAACCCCACACTGGTGAAGAATGCCAGCATGAAGAAGTCTTTCAGCGTACCGTCAAACGACACCTCGATATGAAAAACACTATACAGCAGCAGGGTGAGCAGCGAGAAGATGATGCCGCCACTCACAGGCGAAGGCACGCAGAACCTCTGCAAGAAAGACACCTTACGCGTAAGGATCATGCCGACGAAGAGTGCCAAAGCACCCACGCCAGCCGATTGTATCATATCAAGTTCGATGCTTGTCATATTTTCTTGAATTTACTTTTTAGTCGTTTACATTCCTTTTATCCAAGATTGTAATTCCTTTTTCGAAATGCCGTTAAGCCTTTTGCCATCTTTCCATTTCAGGCTGGGGTAGGCTTTCTTTAGCTCTTCAGCAGAATTCTTGATACTGCTACTGCCTGAGGTGCAAAAAGGAACGACAGTCTTGCCTTTCAGGTTGTTAGCCTCGATGAACGTGTTGATGATTCTTGGGGCAGTATTCCACCAGATGGGGTAGCCGATAAACATGGTGTCATAATCGTTCAGTTTCTCCACCTTGCCTTTGATGGCAGGACGTGATGTAGGGTCTGCCATTTCTACTGACGAACGTGACTTTTTGTTATGCCAGTTAAGGTCGGCATCAGTATAAGGCACTTTAGGTTGTATCACATAGATGTCGCTTCCTGTTACCTCTGCCAGCTTCTCAGCAGCAGCTTTGGTAACACCAGTTGCCGAGAAGTATGCCACTAAAGTTTTCGTTTTCTTGTACTCTTTTTGTTTCTGCTGTGCGCATATTGTCATGCATATTGCAGTTAAAGCGCAGATGATGATAGTGATTCTCTTCATAATGTTATAGTGTTATGTTTGTTTTCAGTGTAGTAACTCCTTTGCAAAGGTAATGAAAAGATTTTGAATCTTCAAAAAAAATACCTAACTTTACAAAGAAGTTTATAATAAGAAACAAAGAAGAAATGAAAGTATTCCAACCTCCTAACCTCCCTAATTGGGTGTTAGGACCAGTGTTTATGCGCCTTGACGATAGGGAGGTAGGATTTCCAGATATCCCTAAGAGGTCCCTTAGACCTCCCTCGGAGACCCTCTAAATTCAATAGTCTTATAACCCCTTTCGGTTCCCCCGTTTGCGGGGGACAGAAACCCTTAGATGGGTACTTCATTTCTAATTGAAGGGAGGTGTTAGGGAGGTGTTAGGGAGGTGTAAGCACCCCTACCTCCCTATGCTCAGTCCAGTATTCATGCGGGAAGAGGAGGATTTAGGGAGGTTGGGCACGAAAAGACCCTCTAAATCTCCCTTATAAGGGAGAATTTTTATAGAAATCAGGCATTTTTCTGACGAAAAGGTAAAAGCAATGCTTTTAGATGCAGAAGCTATGCTTCTATCTGCAGAAGGGCTACCTCTGCATGCAGAAGTAATGCTTCTACATGCATTGAAAGAATGTATGGAAATATAAAAGCACCTGCGATTTATCGCAAGTGCTTGATTTTTAGTGTGGACCAGTTGTTCTTCATCCACCAAAGGCTGAAACACATCGAGTTTCCCTAATGTCCGCAATACTCTCAGCAATGAATCAAACGAGCCAATCTCTCCCTTCTCGATTTTCTTCAGAGAGGAAATTTAACTAGAGTTTAAATTTGAGTATGAAATTGCAGAAGTTATCATACTCGAAAAGTGTGTAAGGTAGTGTTTTCGTTCTTTCTCTCGAAAGATGCAACAATGGTGTTCTACTCAAAGCTCTAATGAGAATTGTATTAACA
>JAEEGL010266729.1_pt1 | contig 65123 bp, 62 predicted proteins | sample 9134231 | NCBI WGS metagenome assembly JAEEGL01 (sample SAMN16246548, study PRJNA631951) | gut metagenome | biome: gut microbiome; feature: rumen; material: fiber-attached | host: Bos | place: Iran: Karaj | collected 2018-10
CCCTCAGGTACGTTGATAACGGAGCCGTTGGAGATAACTTCGGAATTACCCTTGTTTCTGCCCTTCTCCATCTTGTTGGCACCCTTCTTAACAAGGATATCCTGTCCTAAAGAATCCTGAGTAAAGAACTCAAGATACTGATCTTGAATCTGGCTGGAAATTGAATCAAAAGTTGTGCCTGCCACATTCTTGATTAAGCTAATCAATCCCATATTTAATTCCTCCTAGGTACTTGGTCGAAAAAACTCCGCCGATAAAAATAATATCATTTATTTGACAAAACAACAATGATTTTACATTACACAGATGAAGATCTTCGGCTAAATGCTCAAATCCGGATCATTAGCCGAAAAAACGGAATACACTAAAGAAATCATCAAAGTGCCCGCCTCTGAACAGCGTCATTTCATCAATATGCGTAATGTATCCGTCTGCCCATGCGGAAAAGTTCCGGAGCCTTCAGTAATCCGTCAGGCACTTCCACGCCTTCCATCACGCAGTCCGCAATAAGCGGCACACCGGTTATTGCAGAAGCCTCCATTATCTTCTGCTCCCCTTCCGCGAGCATTTCCGAGGTCGTTTCCTCAAGGAGATTGGTGTTATTGAGGTAACCGTAGATTTTAAAGCCTGCCGCAGCGGAAAGCTCGTTTGTCATAACAGCGATCTGCTCAGGATCAGAAGTGAAAGGCCTGAGTGTATTAACAGCCATATATATGACAGCGTCCGTGTTTTCGATCCTCTGCTTCAAAGAACCGAGGACCAGAGCGCCCATATCTTCCCCTCCGATATCGAAAACACCCTGATAGGATTCGTCGTCGAAGATTACATACATATCCGGCGGCAGAACAGGCGCATCGACATTGGAGCCTGCGTACAAAGGCGTAACAAGTCTGACGCAGGCTTCTTTAAGAACAGAAGCACAGTCAGAGGAACGGTAGAACGGATTGACGATATCCAGATCGGCAATAAGAAGATTCCTGTCCGGCAGCGCTTTCCGCTGGGCAAGAGCCATATTGACAGATATCTCGGATTTACCGCTTCCGTAAGCGCCTATAATAATGGTTAACCTGTGATCAAGATAAAACATCAGAACAAATTCTTCTTTCTAAAGATAACGTAGCCGTATGCGGCAATAACAGCCATCCAGGCAACGGATTTACCGACATAGACCCAGTTAAGCGTTGAGTATTCAAGATGCAGTTCACCGGCCTTCCTGAAATCCTTGAGCGTCAGGGCGTAATCGCCGCCGTCAAAGTCACCGGTATAATTATCAATACTCACGGAAGAGATGACCGTATATACCGAAGGATCATCGTAATAGAATTCCTGTGCAAAATTGATCTCATCCGTATATTCCACAGAGCCTCCAAGCATCATGGTGGTCGTGCCGCCTGCACCGTAATCGCCCTCAAAGCCTATTGGCGAAATAACATAAGCGGGATGGATTATCTTCCAGGCAATACCGAGGAAATAATCCCTGCCGTATTCTTTCTCGATCTGAGCGACAGTATTCTTGTCAACAAGACCGGCTTCGACCATATTCTCATAATGATCGTTTCTGATACTCAGATATTTATCAACAGCCTTGCCCGGAGTATTGAACCGGCCTACAACAGCAGCTGCGGCATTGGATGTCATCGCTATAAGGATGCAGAGGATAACAGGCAGAGCGCGTTTGCGGAAGATAACTGCCAGCACAACAAAAGTCACCGTCATAACAAGGAAAACGACGATAGCGACAGCGAACCTCGCAAACATCTCGCCGCCGTTAAGATCGACTCCGATACCGGATATGGCAAGTCCCAGCAATGCGGAGAAAATGTAGATAACACAGAGAACCACAGTGGCAATTATCTGGGTGATCATGTAAGAGCCGTAGATCTCGGCCCTGGAATGGCCCGCGATGATCTTATTCCTTACTATGCCGTCCGTATAATCCCTTCCGATATGAAGACATGTAAACAGAGCAATAAACTTGGGCAGTTCAGTCATGAATGCCACGGCAATAAACCAGGTAAGAAATCTGACTTCATCAGCTCCGAGGTCAATATCCTGGAACTTGATGCCGTTGGAAATATCCAAAGACATTACCAGACGGTAGAAAAGAGCTGTAAGGATCGGCCAGATAACGCTGAAGCCTGCTATTATCCAGAAGAAAACACTTTTCGAGATGCGTCTCAATTCAAACAAGATCAGCTTAAGCATTTGACTCACCTCCCACAAGTTTTACGAAGTAAGTCTCAAGATCAGTCTCCTTGGTGACGACTCTAGCGATATTCACGCCAGCCTCATGAGCCGCTAGAACAATATTGGTAAGGTTGTAATACCCCTTTGCGAAAACGACCCCCGACGCGCTGTCAAAAGTCGTGGCAAGTCCATGTGCGTTAAGCACAGGAATAAGTTTTTCCGGAGTTCCGCAATAGAACTCGGTCACAAGACCGCCCGCGTTTTCCAGTTCCTCAGCTTTGATCTCCTTTACGACCTTGCCGCCTTCAACAAACGCGAAATCCGTTGCAAGCTTTGACAGCTCAGACAGGATGTGGCTCGAAATGATGATCGTTACACCCTTCTCCCTGTTCAGCTTTATGAGAAGGTCTCTTATCTGGATAATGCCCTGGGGATCAAGTCCGTTGATGGGTTCGTCAAGAATAAGGACTTCCGGATTGCCGCTCATCGCCATGGCAATTCCGAGACGCTGTCTCATACCGAGCGAGAACTTGCCGGCTCTCTTGCTGCCGGTATTCCCGAGACCCACAAACTGAAGGTTCCTCTCGATAGAATCGTCTATCTTAAGACCAAGGTTCATGTACTGGTATACAAGATTCTCTCTTGCAGACTGATTGGAATAAATGGACGGGAGCTCAACCAAAGCTCCGACATTACCGAGTTTCTTCTTATCAAATCCGTATTCGACTTTACCCGATGTAGGCTTCTGAAGACCCGAAATGATCCTCATTATCGTTGTCTTTCCGGCGCCGTTTCTCCCGACGAGTCCGTAAATCGAACCCTTCGGAACAGTAAAGCTCATAGATTCAAGAGCATGGAATTTGCCGTAATCCTTTGAAACGTCAGTAACTTTAACTACAAAATCACTAGTCTCTGACACAAGATTTATCTCCTTATTTCTCCATATGTGTCCGGCCGAATCAGAACCGGTTCACTTTATTATATCAAAATAAGAATCAACTTAATCTTAACTCTGTCTTAATTCCTTACCAGCTTCCCTGCCCTCTCACCGATAATTACGGCTGCAGCGAGCTTTACGGCATCGGGAATAAGGAAAGGCCAAACACACCAGCTCATAGCAGTTGCAAGACCGACCGGTCCTGTCTGTGCCGCGTAAACCGTCATAAACCAGATTATTCCGACAATATAAAGGACAACCTCAAACACTATTGAGTTTACGGCACCGAAGATCAATGTTCTCACCGTTGTCTTCATGAGCTTTTTGAAGATCAGTCTCTCAAGGAACCAATATACCAGAGCCGCAATGACAAATCCTAACAGGAAACCGCCGGTAGGTCCGATCAGCGATGCGATACCTCCCTTAAAGCCGGCGAAAACAGGCAGTCCGCAGGCACCCATTGCCAGATATACTATTATCGCTATAGTCCCTCTTTTTCCGCCGCAAGTGAGCATCACTGCCAGTATGGCCATGGTCTGAAGCGTAAACGGAACCGGACCAAGCGGAATACTGATCCATGAGCATACCGTTATGAGTGCCGCTGATATGGCAATCAATACGAGATTATAGATAAAAGCCCTGTTTTGGGTAACTTTAGACTTGGTAGTGCTTGTTTTCGAGACTGCTTCTGACATTGTAAACCTCTTTGCGTTTTTAGTTGACAATCGGAATTGTACTCTTCCCGCCACGGCAATTCAATAGCTGATTTAAAACTGGTATTTGGGCCAGATGCCCATCTTGTCGTGGGTATGCTCGGGGAGCTGATAAAGATCATGACCGGGGTAATCGTTACCCTCGACGATAACAGGTCCGTCAGGCGTTATGCAGACGTCCCAGCCGATAAAACCAACCTGGGGAACGACCATGGCAGCCTTAGTGCACATCTCCAGGACCTGATCCCACATCGGGAAAACAAAGCCCTTAAAGACAGCTCCTGTCATGGGATGCTTCTCGTAAAGGACCTTCTTCTTGTCTATGGGGAAATCCGTGATCTCACCCGTCTTCTCATCCACCGGGGCAGTCATACCGCCGTTGTTGAAATTATCAACGCTGTGACCATAGTTACCGAATCTGCAGCATGCGCTCGCGACATGAACCTTGCCGTCTCTCTGTATCGTAACAAGCCTTACCGTATTTATGGCATAAGGATATATGGCGCTGACGGCAGGATGCTGGACGATAATCTCTTCAAAGAAATGAGGGCGCTCCTGATTAACAAGACGCTCGTAGATATCTTCCGCTTTTTCAGCCTTGCAGTCGATCTTCTCGACAGTCTTTCCGCACGAACCGAGATCCGCCTTTGCCATCAGGAAATCATGGCTGTTGATAAAGTCAATTACTTCCTGCTTGTTATCTTTTCTTATTTCGATCCACTTACGGCCGAGGAAATCGCCGAACAGCTTATTGAACTCGATCTTGTTGTCGATCAGATCCGTATAATCCGGATCGTTATATCTCTTTACGAGATCGTAATTACGTCCTCTGGTGATATATGTGTCGCGCTCGGCGTCAGTGAGGTTATACATCTCATAGAGCCAGTAATCCATATAGCCGGCTCCGAACTTTCTTCCGCAATGGATCATGTCGAAAAATATCCACACGCGGGACTTCCCGCTCTTCTCGTGGATATCCTTGATCTTGGCGTTCATCGCCTTATAGTCCATGCGCGTTACGCGCCTTATAAGATACTTTAAGCTCGGCATAGCAGGATTATAATACAAAGCCCGATTATTTGTTATAATGTCGTTCGAATAGAAATAAATAAGTAACCCGCTTGTTACTTTAGGAGGTTTCACATATGGCAATCAGAATAGGTATTTTAGGTTACGGCAACCTCGCAAAGGGCGTTGAGCTCGCCATCCGTCAGAATCCTGACATGGAACTCTCGGCAGTCTTCACAAGAAGAGATCCTTCTTCAGTCAAGACACTTACCGAAGGCGTAACTGTTGTTCCTTCTTTCGAAGCTGCTGAATGGAAAGACAAGATCGATGTACTCGTCATCTGCGGCGGCTCAGCTACAGACCTGCCCACGCAGACACCCGAATACGCTTCAATGTTCAACGTAATCGACAGCTTCGATACCCACGCAAAGATCCCCGAGCATTTCGCAAAGGTTGACAATGCGGCTTCTTCTTCCAACCATACAGCTCTCATCTCAGGCGGCTGGGATCCCGGCATGTTCTCGATCAACCGTCTTTACGGCAGCTGCATCCTTCCCGAGGGCAAGGATTACACATTCTGGGGCAAGGGCGTATCCCAGGGACACTCCGATGCGATCAGAAGAGTTCCCGGCGTAAAGAACGGCAAGCAGTACACGATCCCCGTCGATTCCGCTCTTGAGGCAGTAAGATCCGGCTCCGAGCCCGAACTCACAACACGCCAGAAGCACACAAGAGAGTGCTTTGTCGTTGCAGAGGAAGGCGCAGACCTCGCCCTGATTGAAAAGACGATCAAGGAAATGCCCAACTATTTCGCTGATTACGACACAACAGTACACTTCATCTCCGAAGAGGAATTCGCAAGAGACCACTCAAGGATCAATCACGGCGGCTTCGTCTTCCGCACAGGCAAGACAGGCGTTAACGGCGAGAACAAGCACGTTATCGAGTATTCTTTAAAGCTTGACTCCAACCCTGAGTTCACAGGTTCAGTTCTCACAGCTTACGCACGTGCGATCTACCGCCTCTCACAAAAGGGCGACTTCGGCTGCAAGACAGTCTTCGACATCGCTCCCGCCCTCCTCTCACCTTTAAGCGGTGAAGATCTGAGAGCGCATCTGCTGTAAGAGTTCTGTGTTATAAGTTTTCCTAATAAGTGGTGTCTCAGGACTTGAGACACCACTTTTTTGATCATACTTACAACGTCAAGACGAAGTCTTTTCGCTTCATTTCCAATAAGTTGCCTGAAAACCGTATTTCAGGCAACCGGTTTTGTAATATCGCAGCTTTTTGCTTGAATCATTACCTAAATCCTTCAATCCAGGAAATATGCAGGAAATCTGCGGTTTGCGCACATTTGCACACATAAGATCGAAGCCGCATTCAAAAAAGAGGATGCCGGTTACGACATCCTCTCCATAATCATTAGTTAAAACCGGTTTATCAGACCTTGATCTCCATGATCCAGCCCTCAGGTGCTTCAACAGTACCCATCTGAATGCCAGTGAGAGTCTCTCTGAGCTTAGTCATTACAGGACCCATCTCCTCCATACCGGAAGCGAATGTGAATTCCTTGCCGTGATCATTGATCTTGCCCAAAGGCGAGATAACTGCAGCTGTACCGCAGAGACCGCCCTCTGTGAACTTGCCGCTCATGATCTCGTCGAGGTATACTTCTCTCTCCTCGATCTTCATGCCACAATAATGCTCTGCAACATAAACGAGGGATCTTCTGGTAATGGAAGGCAGGATGGAATCAGACTTGGGAACAACCAGTGTGCCCTGGCCGTCTGTAAGTATGATGTTGGCTCCGCCTGTCTCCTCGATCTTTGTGCGTGTAGCCGGATCGAGATAGATATTCTCAGCAAATCCTTCCTTGTGTGCTGTAACGATTGCGTGGAGAGACATAGCATAATTGAGGCCTGCCTTGATGTTGCCTGTTCCATGCGGAGCGGCACGGTCAAAGTCAGAGATCTTAACAGCGATCGGCTTTGCGCCGCCCTTGAAATAAGGGCCTACAGGTGGAGCGAAGATCCTGTACTGATAGTCATCAGCGGGCTTAACGCCGATAACAGGGTTGATACCGAAGATGTAAGGTCTCAGGTAAAGAGATGCGCCGGAACCATACGGGGGAACCCATGCTGCGTTTCCTGCAACTGTCTCCTGAACTGATCTGATGAACATTTCCTTGGAAATCGGAGGAATCTCAAGGCGGACAGCCGAGTCATGAAGTCTGTCAGCGTTAAGGTCAGGACGGAAAGTAACGATCCTGCCGTCGACGGTCTCATAAGCCTTAAGGCCTTCAAATACTGTCTGTGCATACTGAAGAACGCCAGCATCCTCGCTCATGACGATCATGTCGTCATCGATAAGCGCGCCCTCGTCCCATGCGCCGTTTGTGTAGTTAGCTACGAATCTTTTGTCCGTTTTCTGATAAGAGAACGTCAGATTCGACCAATCGAGATTCTTCTTTTCCATAAATCATTCCTTCTTTCTTAGAAAATCTCTAAATATGAGACAGATTTTATCGCAACTGTCTCAATAAAATCAATACCTTTTAACCTTCCACGCATCTGCCCCGCACGACCGTCAAAAGCACAGTTTACAAAATAGTAAATACGCATTCATAAAGATATCTAAACGATATAGTAGACTTTAATAAGTGGATTTATGCCATTTTCGAAAAAATCATTTATGAGGTGTGTTATATGAAAAAACTGATATCCGCAATTTGCGCTTTAGGGCTTTGTCTCGGTCTTGCCGCCTGCAATCAGCAGCCAGCTGAGACTGCCGTTTCTGCAACTGAAACAAAAGAGACAACTGAAGCAACAGCAGCAGTTACCGAAGCTGAGACTGAAGCACCTGAAACAGAACAGGTCATAATTGAAACCGGATCAGATTATCTGGATCTTCATGTCGAAGGATATACTTCAGAACCTTCCCCCGACTGGGTAAAGGCATTGCCTGAAGCTCAGGACGCATCCGTTAACCAGCTGTTTATCGTAGCGGCATCAGCAATGGATAAGACTACAGCATATATAACGATGCACGAAAGAGACGAAAACGGAGAATGGATACAGATCCTCTCCACACCCGGTTTTGTCGGAAAGAACGGATGCTGTCTTGACGCGGACCACGCTGAGGGCTGCGGACAGACACCTGTCGGAAGATATCATTTTACAAAGGCTTTCGGAATCGCTCCCGATCCCGGATGCGCCATGGATTATTTCCAGGTAACAGACGATACCTACTGGTCAGGCGACATGAATGAAGGCATGCATTATAACGAGATGGTAGATATCAAAGATTATCCCAACCTCGACCTCGAGAACAGCGAACACATCGTGGATTACGAATACCAGTATCAGTACTGTCTTAATATCAGCTTCAATGAAGACGGCACACTTGGCAGAGGTTCTGCGATCTTCCTTCACTGCTATGGCCTGCAGAAGCCATACACCGGCGGCTGTGTCGCGGTTCCCGAATATTCTATGGTCAGGATCATGAACAACGTATCCCCCGACTGTGTTGTAATCATCGATACAATGGAAGCATTAAACGCAAGTTTCTGATTCATTGACATCGTTTTCACACATTCTTGTTGTCGTTTTGATGCCAAAATGAAGATTATTTGAAAAACCCCACCTCTAACCTATACCTGTAAATAAGACGTCTTCACTTATGGTGAAGCCGTATCTACGGGGAGAAATAAGGTATGAGTGGTAAGAATTTGGCCGGCTTAAATGCTGCCGGAAGGAATACGGGCGTTAAGAGAAAACAGAGAAAAAAGCTGAACGCCAAAGGTAAGCTTGTGATCTTTGCATTCACGGCTTTCGTGATAGCAGCAGCGGCTGCGGCTTCCTATTTTTATCTGACCGGACGTAAAGATCATGACAATCTCAAAAAGGAAGTTGTTCTCGAAGCAGGCTCCAGGATAAGGATCGAGGATTTCTTCTCCGACTGTCCATCCGACGCCAGATTTATTACAGATGTATCAGATATCGATACGGATATTCCGGCAGTCTACCTACTCACCGTTTTCTATGAGAGAGCATTCAAAGAAGACGTTACGCTGAAGATAGAAGATCATACGGGACCTGATGGAATCGCCGTAGCTCAGGAAGTATATACGACCTGGAAAATGCCCGAAGCTATGGAATGCGTTGACAGGCTTTATGATCTTTCGGGAATCGCAAAGGTCGAATACGAGGACGGAACACCTAAGTTCGCAGCCGGCGGTTTATTCAATGTTCATGTGGTCGTAACCGATATGTATGGCAACAACACGAAGATCAGCGTGCCTTTCACCGTCATAGACGACCGCTCTGCGCCTGTTATCGAAGGCGTTCATGATATCGATATAACCGGCGATGCAAAAAGACATAATCTTATGGAAGGTGTTTTCGCCTATGATGATACTGATCCGGACCCGATAGTCAGCGTTAACGATTCTATGGTCAGGTATGATAAGTCGGGCGAATATGAGATAACTTATTCCGCTATCGATAAAGCCGGCAATATGAGCAGCATCAATGCAAAGCTCACGATCAAGCTCCCTAATCCGGACAAAAAGACCGCTCAGGAGAGCAGTTCCACGGAAAGTTCATCCGACAGTTCTGATTACAGCAGCTCATCGGACAACGACAGCTCTGAAGATCCTGTATATGAAATCGCGGTCGATGTCATGTCTTCGCTCTGGCGCAGCAACGATGTCGAGACGGCAAGAGCTATCTTTAATTGGGTTCATTCACACATTTCATATCAGTCCATAACGACCTGGATGTCATATGAGGATGCGGCATACAGGGGCTTTACCAGACGCAGCGGTGACTGCTATGTATACTTTTCGTGCGCGAAAATGCTTCTTGACTGTGCCGGTATCCCAAACCTGATGGTCGAAAGATATCCTGTATATACGAACGGTCATTACTGGAACCTCGTTCAGCTCAACGGCGAATGGTATCACTGCGACGCAACGGTATTCAGAGATCATCCCGCAATGTACTTTATGTGTACAGACGATGAGATCGCCGACAGTCATCATTCATTCAACGGATCGCTTTATCCCGAGCGTGCGGGCGGCTCCACAAGCTATCTGGATACATCAGATCCTGAACCGTCAGTTACGCCTTCTCCGTCAGATATATCCGATCCTTCAATAACACCGTCCCAGCCGGATACATCTGATCCCGCGACAGTACCCTCTCAGCCGGATACATCTGATCCCTCGACAGTACCCTCTCAGCCGGATACTCCCGCGCCGTCTTCAGAACCTTCCGGGATACCTGATTATCCTGAAGAACCGGAAAAAATCACTGAACCTGATGGTCCGGCCGAAATAACCGGTCCGGAATATCCGGACACACCAGGCGTTTATCCCGGAGAAGATGCAGAAGCCGTAATCGTGCCGTACGATTAATATATTGAATAAGCGAAAATGATTCAGCCGGCGTTAACCGCCGGCTGATTATTATGCTCTGAATAATTGAAGATAGGTCTCAACGCAGATTATACGAATCTGTATCCGCAGGCGTGATATACCTTCTTCCCTGCCTTGATAACCGGTGAATCGAATCCTTCAAGGTTAACGGCATTGGGAACCATCTGGGCCTCAAGACAGATCGCATCATACTGTCCGTATGCTTTAGTTGTCTTCTGGTCGAGAGGGCTTCCGAGGTTGTTGCCGGCATAGATCTGGATTCCGGGAAGGTCTGTTAAGCACTCCATCGTGATTCCGGACTCGGGAGCCGTAACAGCAGCCGCGAATGAGAATGTTCCGGGAGTTGTATTGAGACAGAAGTTCTGGTCGATACCCTTTGAGATGACCATCTGGTGATCCTGACTGTCGTTAAGCTCGCCGATGAAACGGTATTCCCTGCAGTCGAAAACAGTTCCCTCGACATCCAGAAGCTCGCCGGTAGGAACATTCATATCATCCTTGATCGTGATCTTGTCGGAATTGATCATGATGAGGTCGTTATTTACGGTACCATCGGCATTTTCGCCGCGGAGATTGAAGTAAGCATGGTTTGTGGGAGCGAAAACAGTATCCTTGTCAGACTTGCCGCAGTAAAGGATAAGGAATGTCTTATCTTCAAGCCAGCAATAGAGCACCTTGGTATCGAGGTTACCCGGGAAGCCTGTAGCTCCGTCAGGACTCGTATAGCTCAAAAGAACAGCTCCGCCGTCACATCCGGGAATTCCGGCGATCTTTGAGTCAAGGATGATCTCATCAGCCTCTTCCTCCGAAAGTATCTTGCCGTCCCAGAAAACGTTCTGATAACCCGGATTGCCGGAATGCAGGTTGTTCTCGCCTTCATTCTTGGGGATTTGATACTTAACGCCGTTGATCACAAAAGATGCATCCTTGATCCTGTTTGCGGAACGCCCGATAACAGCACCGTGATTGGCTCCGTTGCCCATATATTCATCAAGTCCTTTACAGCCGAGCATGATATCAACGGGCTTTCCGTCCTTATCGGGAACGATGAGATCAGTAATAACCGCGCCATATGTAATGACCGAAGCCTCATATCCGCCGTCGATGGTCATTGTGAACTGTGTAGCCTTAAACTTGTCAGGATTGCCTGCTGATAAATAATCACGGGTAGTAATAGACATATCTTTAGATCCTCCGAAAGAATTATTTTAAAAGTATAACACTCATTCGCGACGCTTGCATTTAAGTCAGGAGTAAACAAATGCGGCTGTCAAGTGAGTCTGTCAAATGTCACTCATGCGCCTCTCAGGCTTGTTTGATGTAATAAAATCACGATTTTCGGGCATTTGCGACAGAAAAACGGCCTTTTCCTGTCATAAACCTTCGAAAAAGCCCGTTTTATTACATCAAATAAATATTATCCCATCCAGGATTACATCCGGAGTTGCAATTCTTTTATTGCTTAATCGAAAAATGCCACGTATAATCTTTTGTGCTCGGGGCATTAGCGCAGTGGGAGCGCATCACACTGGCAGTGTGGGGGTCACGGGTTCAAGTCCCGTATGCTCCACCAAAAGCCCTCTGCTTATAAAACAGAGGGCTTCTTATTGTTTAATCACTTGTTTTAGTTCTTTATACGATATTGATCTGGCAGCTCTGCATGGCCTTAAGAGCCGTTTCATGTGATTCCGGTGTTACGCCGGCGCAAAGCTCCTTTAAGACCGTGATCTTTACTTCAGGAACAAATGCCTTGATGAGAAGCGCATTACTGATGACGCAGATATCCGTACAGACGCCGCAAAGCTCAACTTCTGTGTACCCGCCATCTTTTACAAGTTCACCCAGACCGGTGCTTCCGAATGTGGGTTTGTTCAGTCTTGTTACAGAATAAAGGCTGTTTGCAGAACGGTCCTGAAGCATTTTTTCGATCTTTGGTACGATCTCCCATCCTTCAGTACCTGAGATACAGTGTTCCACAGGAAGATGCTGTCCTTCCTGGGTCTTTAAATATTCTTCGGTATGTGTATCCTGAGTGGCAACGATGTTGCCTTCAAAGTTGCCTGCATAATCAACGATCTTATCAACTATCTTCTGGCCTTCAGTGTTTGCAAGTGAACCTGTAATAAAGTCATTCTGCATGTCAACGATAACGAGCAATTTTGTCATGGTTTCCACCATCCTTTCTTTCCTTTAGAGAATGAGTTCATCCCCGTTTCCAGTTATATCCGATATCTTTCAGCGAGGTATCCAGCCATACCATGGCGTTATCCATGCTTTCGAAAAAGATTTCGCGATGTCCCCAGAACATATCGATGATCTCATCTCCGGTATAGTACCTGCAGCCGTCTCCTTCGACTTCTTCCGCTATCTCATCATCATCGTAATCCGAATCGTACCAGGCGTCATATCCGATGCCATCTTCCATGATGATAAAGTGCATTTCGCAATAATCCTTAAAAGAATCCTTTGACTTAAATATCTCATCGAGATCTCCAGGTGCGGCTTCAATGCTGACATCATAAATATAGTTATAACCCACTATACCGTCACCAACAGAATACATTCCCTGTTCAAGGCGGAACGTTATCTTGACGGTTTCCATGTCATCATAGAGTTCGATCGTCAGAGATTCGATATCATCGTTCTCTTCCATATGATGATAGTAGATCTGTCCGTTGTACTCATCACTTGCAGTAAACATGACATAGTCCCATTCAGAGAGCATTGCCGGAGATTTCTGACCGTTTGCGGAATGCCATTCATCTTCCGGAATTCCGTATTCTTCTTCAATAGCATCATAGAAGTATTCAGTCCAGAGCATTCCGCAGTCAGAACAAACGCCGTTCTCAAACTTATGCTCATTTACAATAACAATTTCATTGCTTGCCGTCTGAACAGGATCTACCGGCCTGTATTTATCACCGAGATCGATGCCGAGGTCTTCAATTCCGAATCCCAGCTCCGGAAATGCTTTATCCGCAAGAGTGATCAATCTGGAATAAATCACCGGGAAATCTGCTTTGATCTCCTCGCCGTTCACTTCAAGCGCGGATTTCTGGTAAAAATCAAACATCTCCGTGTTTCCTGAGATCAGATCATCTATAACAGATTCGATCTCCGTGATACCGGTCTTTTGAGAAACACCGTATATACAGCTGTTCTCATATTCCAGCATGAAATTAACTGTCGCCATCTCGGATTCAGCATCAACATTTACCGTCAGTAAGGATCCATGCAGAGAATCGTAACCAAAAACAAAATCATTCTCGAAAAAATAGTAAAACCCGCTTCCTCTTATCCCGTCAGAATAGATTGAAACAACATGATCTCCTTCAGGTTGTTTGGAATCATACAGTTCTGAGACCTGTCCGAGCTTTTCTTCATCTATCTTTCTTGAAAACAGATCAAACGGCTCTTCACTCTCTTCAGTATCGGAAACAAGCGCAGCCGTTTCCTCCGGTTCGCTTGAAGCCGTAGTTTCCTTTGTCTTATTGCAACCGCAAAGAACCAATGAAGACAGCAGAGCACAGCATAAAATAACAGAAACCGGTCTTTTCATATTCATACTCCATTCCCCAATTATTATCCTTACGAACAATAATACTTTACATCAGGAATGCGGTTATCGCAAAGCAACATGCCTCTACAGCAGCAAGCGGTGTCATCACATACTTTTCCTTTTTACTCGGCGATATAAGATTCATGACCGTATTTACAGCAAAGAAACCCGCGAAAACAAAACAGATGATCTTTATGACATTACCGGCAAACCACTTGTTCATCAGTCCGCCGCCCTGAAGTATCACGGCAGCTCCAAAAAGCTGAAGGATAACAGAGGAAGCCGCAAATATCCTGTACAACGGCGGCAGGACCTTATGTCTTCCGCCCATGGTAAACTCTCCCAAAGGAAGTCCTGCTATCAGCAGGATCTCCATCACCGCAACAGCCAAAAGCAGAACTGCACCTATAATTGAACATAAAGTCGATATCATATTATTATCCCTTCCCTGCTATCTTCTCCGGATCAACGCCCTCGTTAAGAATGAAAGCATCGGCGGCATTATTGATCAGTTCCATCATCTCTTTCTCGGTTCCTTTAAGAACCCCGGTCGCAAGCATCGTTGCAATGCCGTGCGAATAGATGACGGTATTTCTCACAAAACGGATCACATGCTCTTCATTAAGTCCGGTCTGTCCGGCGATCATGGCGATCATATCTTTATTCTTTGCACTGCCGACATCCTTAAGGTTATAGGGTTTACCCAGAGGATTACCGCCAAGATAAAGAAACTTAAACAGATTCGGCTCCTTCAGTGCCATCCTCACATAGGATCTGCCTAAGAATTCAAAGCTCTCAAGTTTATTATCAAAATCCGAAGCAGCCTTCCCCGCGGCATAAGCCATCGCGTATTCGGAAAGAGCCCGCCTCAACCCATCCATGTTCCCGAAATGCCAGACAACAGGCTGAGTCGAGCATCCGATCTCTGCGGCCAGCGTTTTCACATTTACAGATTCATATCCGTCCCTGATGAGCATCTTTAATGCCGCTTCAAGAATAACTTCCTTTGAAATAGTTGTTTTACGTGCCATAAAAGTACCATTCCATAAACAGATTTATATAAACGCGTTTATATTATACTGCCGGCAAGTAACTGTCAATACTCCATATGCAAATAAGATGAACACCTCTGTCAGTGAGTCAGCAGCCAGTTCTTAACAAGGCTCCCGAATATCTCCGGCTGCTCTATCTGAAGATTATGTCCTGCGCGTTCAACAGCACAGTAAGTTGCGTTGGTATATTTTTCCATAAGATCGAACTGATCTTTATATCCGACCTCGGTATCCTGCTTGGCGGCAATGATAAGACATGGAATCGTGCACGGTTCCTTAAGGTCATCCGGATCGAAAGAGAAACTTCCCTCAAGCACATTATTCAGGAAGTCCCAGTCGGCGCTTTCAAGAGCAGGTATCAGATACGTCCTGTATCTTTCCCAAACATCTCTTGTGAGCACGACATTCATTAAAGTGAAGCTTTCACGTTCATCATCAGTCAGAGAAGCCAGAAGTTCATCATCCTGCTCGACAACGGTATGCGGCTCCACACGTCCCTGCTTTACACCCGGAATAATGCACGGAACAAGAAGGATGATCTTCTTTATCAGTTCCTGATACTTATTCACAAAACCTCTTGCAAGAAGCCCCCCGTATGATTGACCGACAATGATAAAAGGCTCCCCGATCACATCTACAGCAAATCCGTGAAGGAGCTCAAGCATATCATCCGAATTCTTTACATCTCCATGTCCGGAATTACCCATGCCCGGAAGATCGATATAAAAACGTTTATAGCCATCCAATTCTGAGAATACAGGCTCAAAAGCGCCCTTCATGGTAATCCTGCTTATACCCCATCCGTGAATGATCAGCACAGGCTCTCCGGTTCCTATGACTTCATAATCCATGATCCCGTATTTCATTGAAATCTCTCCCCGTCAGATTAACCGCAGTATTCATCTCTTAAGATCGAGAAAAACATTCTTCCTTCATATTTTCCGTCAATGAAGAAATAGTCCCGTAGCGTTCCTTCGTATGTGAAACCGCATTTTTCGATCACCTTCCTGGAAGGCGTGTTCGAAGGCCTTACGCAGATCTGGATCTTATGAAAACCAATCTTTTCGAAGCCGTATTTAATGACCGCTTTTGTGGCTTCGGTGGCATATCCTTTTCCCTGGGACTTTGTTCCGATACAGTACTCTATCTCACCGAAATGATTGTTCCTGTCAACAAGGAAATAAGCAATCTGACCGATACATTCACCTGAAGACTTTTCGATAACGGCCCAGCGAAAATAATACCCACTATCATAACTTTTGATGTATTTATCCAGAAGCGCGGCTGTGTCTTCCAATGTCGTATATGCCGGCTCGCCGTACATCTTCTGAACATATTCATCCCCGGCCCAGTTGTTCATCGCAGACAGGGCATCATCAGGTGTGAACTTCCTTAAGAGCAGCCTTCCGGTATCTATATCGAGAGTTCCGCATTCGTTGATGTTAAACATTTCAGCTTTAATAATCTCAAGCACGCGCTTTTCGCGGGCGATCATAATCTCGTTGAAGAACACATCACTCCTGTATTCACCGTTGACTTTAATCGCTTCATCGATATCGGCGTATACGAGTCCGAAGCCCGCATCCTTCTCATATTCGTCGAGGTTCTGGCTTCCGGCAGCGTCTTCGACCTCACACAGATAATAATAGTTTTCCTGCTCGAAAACAGTATCTGTGTCTCTGTCGCTCTTCTGCCTTCTTAGCACACTTCCAAATTCGGTTATACTTTCAGGAATAACTTTAAGGCCAACCTCTTCTTTTACTTCGCGGATCAGAGCCTGCTTTTTGTCCTCATCATCATGGATCCCGCCGCCTGGGAACTTGTAGTATTTCTCATTGGTGGCATAAACAAGCGCAAGCTTGTCGCCTTTAAAGATTATTGCCCTGGCAGACGGTCTTCTGAAGACTTTGGAGCAGCCTTCATAATCTTGCAGGTCAACCTCAAATAAACGTCTCATAATTCCACTCCCCGGTCAAACTTTTGTATAACAACCGCCTCATTATAACATTCCGGGATGTTTGACATAATCAAACAAATGCGGTTTAATCTCATATGCGATTTATCAAACACTTTGTGGAGGGCTTATGGCTGCTGATGTTAAGTTTACGGTAAAAAAGGCGATGGATGATCAGACACTGATCCCTGCCAATGTAAGCGAGGATCTCGAGAAGAGATTTATCAAAAAAGCCCGTTCGGAATCGATCAAACTTATTCCAATATCATTTATAGTGTCCGCAGTAGTTATTACCATCCTGTTTTTGCTTGTTTATTTTCTGAAGCTGCTGGCTATCAGCACGATAGCGCTCTTCTGCATTATCTTCCCTATATACGCTATATATGACGCATTCGCCACATCAAAGGCGATCAAGAATCACGATTACGAATTCTTCTATGGCGAGATAACCGGAAAGACAGACAGCGGAAATTACCAGATCAAGGGACTTGAGGAACTCAAGATCAGCACCTTGCTCGGCAAAAAAGACTACAACGCCGGAGATCGTGCCATCATCGCAAGACTCAAGGATGAGCTGAGCCTGATATCTGAAGAGTGATAATATTGAAAATCACAACTCAAGAATACTGATCCTTAAGCCTCAATTGAACGATCATTCCCAAATGATGTACACTTAACATGACATCTCATTCAACCGGAGGCTAAAACCATGTCCCAGAACAAAGAAGAATCTTATGATGAAATGATGGCAAAAGCTTTTCGTCTGGACGCGGAAAGATTAGAGAGAATGCACCGGAGAGAGATCGCCGAGAAGAACAAGACACCGGAGCAGCGCGCCCAGGAAAAACTTGCAGCCGAAAGAATGTCTGATCTTGATAAAGTCGTAGACGGATTAATGACTATGGAAGAATTCAAGAAGAAATGGAATGAGTAAAATATCTCACCCTGCGAAAGGCGCTTCAACCTTCCAGCCTTCTGCTGTGAGGATGGCGTACATGTCGTTAATATACTCCGTGTATTTGGTAATGATCTCAGCAAGCTTTTCCGCATTTCTGTCGCCCTTTTCGAAATCTTCACCGTAATGAGACAGGTCCCAGGCGATCGTCTTCAGATCCTCATATTTATGCTTGAAATATACGCAATCCGGCTTAATCATAAACAGGGCTGTATCTCTAATCAAAACATAACGGCAGATCAGCCACCTGAATCATTTTATCATTACTCTTGCAATTTTATACCTTAATTGTCAACGGCATCTTGCTATCTCTATCAGCAGCTCCGTGATCTTCTCTATGGATTCCCTGCACACATATTCATATACGCCGTGATAGTTATGGCCGCCTGAGCATATATTCGGACACGGAACACCCATGAATGAAAGCGTTGCGCCGTCGGTCCCGCCTCTTATAGGTTCCGAGAAAGGCGTTATCCCGACACGTTTCATTGCGGACTCACAGCGTTCGATTATAAAAGCATTATCGGGCATTATCTTAGATATCATGTTGTAATATGTGTCGGATATTTCTGCTGTTATGACAGTTCCGGGATTATCCGCCATTACCTTTGCGCAGATATCTTCAATACGGCTCTTCTTCTCTTCAAATAGCTTCATGTCATGATCGCGGATAAGGTATCTCATGACGGTCTTTTCGCATGTTCCTGACATCTCGAAAAGATGGAAAAAACCTTCGTGGTCACGCGTTGTCTCGGGACGCTCCGAATCTGGTATCAAAGCATCTATCTTTTCCGCTATGCGGAGCGAGTTGATCATCTTTCCGTAAGCGTCACCGGGATGCACATTGCGCCCGTTAACCGTGATCACAGCACTTGCGGCATTAAAGTTCTCGTAGGATATCTCACCTATCCTTCCGCCATCCACAGTATATGCGTAATCTGCGCCGAACCTTGAAACGTCAAAATGTTTTGTTCCCTCGCCGATCTCTTCATCAGGCGTAAACGCTATACGGATCTCTCCATGCGGTTCTTCAGGATGCGTCATAAAAAACGCTGCCATGCTCATTATCTCGGCAACACCTGCCTTGTCATCAGCACCGAGAAGCGTAGATCCGTCCGTAGTGATCAGTGTCTGACCGGTGTAAAGCTTCAGATCCGGGAAAAACTCCGGAGACAGGACCTTTCCGTTACCGAGATCAATATCACGGCCGTCATAATTTTCGATGATCTTAGGCGATACACATGCGCCGGGAGCTTCAGGTGATGTGTCCATATGAGCGATGAAGCCGATCATCGGCAGTGTCCCGTCAACACCTTCTGAAGCTTTCAATCTGCAGTATACATAGCAGTGTTCTGAATCGAAGCTTATATCCTCTTCAGGAACACCCATAGCCTTCAGTTCGTCTATAAGCATCCCTGCAAGATCGTACTGTTTTTTTGTGCTGGGCGAAGTCCCGGTGTTCTCGTCAGAAGCCGTATCAACGGCGATATATCTTAGAAATCTTTCTGTTGCTTTTTCAGTTGACATGTTAAGGCAACCTCTTTACTATATTTGTCCGCACTATTATAGAATAAAAAGAACGGTATTACACGGCATAAGCATTCCGTTTTGAGGAGTCAACTATGGACAGCATAGCAATTATCGAGACAGACAGATTATTCTTGCGCGAAATGACGTTGGATGATCTTGATGCTCTATATAAGGTCCTTGGTGACCGTGAGATCATGAAGCACTACCCTTATGTTTTCGATGAGAAAAGGACTGTTGAATGGATCGAACGGAATATTAAAAGGTATTCCGATAACGGCTTCGGCCTTTGGGCTGTATGCCTTAAGGACACCTGCGAGATGATCGGTGACTGCGGACTGACTCTTCAGAACATTGAAGGCCGGATGCTGCCTGAGATCGGATACCACATCCGTCGTGACTGTCAGCGCAAAGGCTATGCCAGAGAAGCCGCCATGGCAGTAAGAGACTGGGCATTCGAAAACACAGATTACCCTGCCCTTTATTCATACTGCAAATACACCAATACCGGTTCAATAAAGACAGCGGAATCTATCGGCATGCATTTCAAGAAGGAATATCCTGATCCGGCAAACGGGATCACACATGTATCCGTGATCTTCCGTGATGATGCGGACTGCTGACAGATCACCGGCGTTGAGGTTTATTCATCGTCCCCGTAAAAATCCTCATAACCGTCATATACAGATATAACATCGCCCAACAGGTCATAGAACATATCTGTCATTTCATCTATCCGTTTCAGATCCGGCCTGGTATAGATCCTGTATTGTTCCAAACGTACAGTTATCCTCCTGTTCCCTCCTGATCCCAGACAATCGAATACCATCTCCGCGCTCCACGGGCTGTAATCCGTAAGGAAAACAGGACTCTTTAATCTTTTAGAAAGGCTTAAGATCCTTCTTTTCTTTATAAACTGTTCGAAACGCAGAGCGTCCGCATCAGACACAGAACAGGTAGTAACACATTCAGGTTCGTCTATACTGCCACGTTCTCTGCAGACCACCACCCAGTTACCTTCACCGTTCTTCTCCAGAGTGTCCCGATGAAACGCTCCCTCCATGTCGGAATATCCCGGGCTGTAGCTGAAACTTACAAGTCGTCCGGCTTTTATCTTTCTGTAGCTGTTATCAAACAAGTTCATTATTGCTTATCAATTACCGGAACCGAATGCTTCTGAGAATGCCCGGTAATTCTCACTTTCATGATCATTAGTGAATACAGCAAAGACAATCTTTTCAAAAACGCCGTCAAATTCATTACAGACCTGTCTGGCAGCTCCGGCAACGATCTCCGGAGGATTATTAAAAACTCCGCATCCGAATGCACCGAGGATCAATACTTCTGCTTTATATAACGATGCCACACTAAGAATCCGCTTCCAGCGTTTCAAATGCAGCTCTCTCAGCTCGGCATCATCCGGGGTATAATCACTTCTGTCAAAAAACAGTCTCAAATCAGGTGCGGCACATGTAATGACATCAACGTTATACCAGTCAGTCTGAGGCATGAGTTCACAATCAAATGTATCCTCCCTGAACACAGTCACACCAGGTGTATATATGATATCGTCATTATTCCTTCGGTCGGTCTTCCCGCTGCGGATCATATGACTGTGAGTATCATAGAATTCTTTAACGCTCTTGTCAGCTATACAATTATACAGCGTACTGATGCGGCAGATGCTCTCCTCCTGGGCCCCCGCACCTTTTTTGACACCGCCGCCGGGATTGAAGGAACTTGCAAAATTCAAAACGCAGACACTTTTGCCGGAAAAATCCTTTGCGGCCTCGCAGGACCGTTTGGAATTAACCAGAAATTCAGTACTGGCGAAACGCTTTTCGATTAACGGAGAAACAGCATCAGATTCCCAATAGATCTTCTGATCAGCAATAGATGACCTGACAGAACGGCTAAGGAATTCATCTTTCTCACACAATTTCATGCTCTCATTGAATATCTCTATCCTTTCATATCTGTCAGCCATGTCTGTGCCTCCAATTAATTAGCCTGATACTTTGATTTATAAGCGTCAGTATTAACAAATTTCTCTCCTAATACAAATCACCAAATACTATCTGCAACGTCATGAGTTCATCGTCACAATAATATTCCATGTTTTCAACATCATAACCGGAATTATGAATCGAATTCCATATATCACCCGATGAACACATTGATTTTAATTTCTGATAATCTGATGCATTGTTTACCCGTACTCTTAATACTTTTTCACCTGCTTTATACTGTCTGGTAAATACGTCCGTTAAAGTGCTTTCACTTACAGAAGAAATATAACAGTCTTCATGAATAAAATAATTGACAGACGCAGGATCGGCATCAGACGCAGGAGCGGCATTGGAAGTACTGTAACTTATGTAATCGATCATATGAGAATCCACTTTTTGAATCTCATATTGCTCAAGACCGAAATAAGTGTATGAGATAAAGGGAACACCATTATAATCAGTATCAGGATCATCCCATGTAACATCAATATGTGTCTCAATACCATCAATGGTAACTATATTCCATGTGTGACTATCTGAAACATTCCCAATATAAAAAACGGTTTTACAATCAACACCAACCTGTTTCAAAATAAAACTATAAGCACTTGAATAAGCTGAACAAACAGCATTGTGATATACAAGAGCGCCATAGAGGTCGTGACAATGTGGCAATTCCAAAGAAAGATCATATGTTATTAAAGCTGCTAATTCATCGTGAACGATCTTAGCTTTATTCCATTCGTCTGCTCCGGCCGGAATCTTAGCTATAATTCTTGAAGCAGACTCATCTATTTCTCTTTTCATTATCTCTATATCATTATCAGAAAGATCATAATATTTGAATTCATAATAGTCAGCTATAAAAGCACCAGACGTTTCCTCATAATAATCACCGTATCTGTATTCCTCTAACCAAAATGACCCATAATCCATAGCTTCAAAGTCAACACCATTCAAATCCAGTTCCAGTGAACAATATATTTTTGTCTTTCTTTGTGCTATTGCTTGCTCGATTTGAGAATAAGCATCCTCTTTATTTTTTACATCTATGACAGCATCATCAGCAGATAAATCACTAATTCTATTCTTTAATGAATTATCACCATCTATATACTTAGTTTCAGGCTGATCAACATCATTTCTATCTGAATAGTTATTCCTTTCAGAAACAGAAGACCGATCAGTAACATTATTATTCCGGTCAATGGAATAACCGTTCAATGCGGCTGTTCCAACATTATTACTTAACGCTATACTGACCACCGCAAAGACGGCTCCTATCACTATCGAGATGATCGAGAGCACCAGACCGGCAATCCTCATTCTGCTCCGGCTGCCCTGTGCAGATGCGATGATAAAAAACACCACTCCGATTATTCCGAATACCGCACCGATACCAAAGAACCAGCATGATGCAAGACCCAAAAAGCCACATACAAGGCTGACTATAGCAAACCCTATGCCTATGCTGCGTTCCTTCGAATTTCCCCTTCTTCTCCGGCGGGCTCCCGTACTGCGGGTTGAATTACGGTTGGTAACTCTATTGCCACGGGGGCGGTAATTGTTATTATTCATGCTTTCTCTCCTATAATTTTGTGTCTGCTCAACAAACATAACAGGTAGTTTAACCAGTCAATTATTCGAAGATCATTTAAATCAACAAGAATCTGTCTTTCGGCCAGTTTTTGATCAGCCAATGAAATCTATAAATAAATGATATATCAAGTTTGTAATTGTGCTATATGCATCTATATAAATTCTTCCTTATTTAACAGTTTCTTCAAATCCCTTTTGTATAATCCGAATTATCAGGAAGAAATACAGGGTTATCATGCTCTTTAACAGGAGATCTACATGTTGAAGAAATGCATTTCGATATTGCTTACATCGGTGCTTCTGCTCAGTTTGTGCGGATGCAGCCGTCAAAAGGGCGCATATGTCTATTATCTGAACTTCAAGCCCGAGGCGGATGCGGCATGGCAGGAACTCGCAAAGGAATACACGGAGAAGACAGGAGTTCCCGTAAAGGTCGTTACCGCTGCTTCCAATACATACGATGACACGCTGAGCGCGCAGCTCAACAAATCATTCTGCCCTACCCTTTTCATATGCAACAACGCACAGGGTCTGGAAGATCTCGGCAGTTATCCCTACGATCTCAGCAATACTGCTTTGGCAGACCGGCTCGAGAACTATGAATACTGCCTTTGGGGCAAAGACGGAGAACTTTACGGAATGGGTTTCTGTTACGAGGCTTTCGGGATAATTACTAATAAAGCACTGCTTGCCCGGGCAGGCTACAGCGTTGAAGATATTATTAATTTCGATGACCTGAAAAATGTGGCTGAAGATATCCACGCAAGATCGTCAGAACTCGGATTCGATGCATTCACATCATCAGGACTCGATCCGTCTTCCTCATGGAGATTCAGCGGACACCTCTCAAACATGCCACTGTACTATGAACTTTTCGAGACTGATCTTACAACGCAACCAGCCGAGATCACGGGAAGCAAGCTTAACCTCTATAAAAACATCTGGGATCTTTATATCAACAATTCCGGCACAAGCAAGACCTCACTTACAACCGCTACCGGCAATCAGGCCGAGGAGGAATTCGGGACCGGCAAAGCAGTCTTTTTCCAGAACGGAACCTGGGAATACTCTTCCCTCACCGATCCTGACAAATACGGTATCGCTCCCGAAGATCTTACAATGATCCCCATATACTGCGGCGGTGATTACGAAGAGAACTGCGCACTCTGTTGCGGAACTGAAAACTACTGGGTGGTCAATTCCAAAGCCTCACAGGAAAGCATTGATGCCACACTCGATTTTCTCTATTGGGTAGTGACCTCCGATGAAGGCAAAACTATGCTTTCAAAGGAATTCGGCGTGACACCTTTCAAAGACAGTATTCCCACAGACAATGTGTTCTTCAATGCCGAGAAGGCTTATGAGGAACAGGGCAGGCATCCTGTCCAGTGGGCTTTCTGCATGACACCGAATACTGATGTTTGGCGTGAAGGCGTGACAAGCGCCCTCGCGGAATATTCAGCAGGTATCGGAACCTGGGAGGCAGTAGAAAATGCCTTCGTAAGCGGATGGCGTTTCCAATACCGGCTGGAACACGGAACAATGTAGGGGGGTGAAGACATGAAAGATCCGATCAAGAAATACTTTCCATTGTTTGTCCTTCCTGTTTTCATATGCTTCTTCCTTTGCTTTGTATGGCCGTTCATTCAGGGTGTCTATCTGTCTTTCTGCAATTTCTTTATCCCGAAAGATGCTACGTTTACAGGTATATCGAATTATGTGACAGTTTTCAGGGATACGAGCTTCTGGCACGCATTCCTTATCACCTGTCTCTATGCAATTGCCTCTATAATCTGCGTCAACGTGCCGGCATTCTTTATCGCTTATCTTCTTAAAGAGAAATTCAAAGGCGTTACCTTATTCCGCGCTTCGTTCTTCCTTCCTAACCTCATCGGCGGCGTTGTTCTCGGATACATCTGGAGCATGCTCTTTGACGGTATCTTAAGCCGTTTCGGAACTTACCTTACCGCAAGTCCTGTATTCGGCTTCTGGGGATTAGTCATCCTCGTAGCATGGCAGCAGATCGGATACATGATGATCATATACATAGCAGGTTTTACCGCTCTGCCCGAAGAGATGCTCGAAGCATCGCAGATGGACGGCGCCAACAGGTTCCAGAGAATGACAAAGATCATCATCCCCAACATGAAGGCCTCGATCGCTATATGCACTTTCCTGACACTCACCAACAGTTTCAAGATGTTCGATCAGAACCTTGCGCTCACGGGCGGCCAGCCTATCCGTACTCTCGAAAACGGAATGCAGCTCAAGACCACTGAACTCCTTGCCATGAATATCTATTCAACCTATCAGATCAATAACCACTGGCATGGTACGGCCCAGGCAAAAGCTGTGATCTTCTTCCTTCTCGTAGCCGCGTTCGGCGCTCTCCAATTATATGCGACACGCGAAAAGAAAGAGAAAGTGAAAAAGAACAATTCAAAGGGGAAAAAGGCATGAACACTCAAAAATATACGGCAAGAAAGATAATCTTTATACTTATCTCGCTCATATGGGTAATGCCTATCGTTTTCTCCGTTCTCAATTCATTTAAGAGAAGCGGCGAGATAAATACTGATATGTTCTCCGTTCCAACGGGAGAATCATTCGTGGGTTTTGAGAACTACAACACCGCGCTTACGTTCGGCAACTACCCGTTCGGCCAGGCATTTCTGTACAGCGTACTGATAAGCGTTGTATCCACTCTTCTCATCATCATATGCTGCTCAATGGCCGCATGGTATATCGTAAGGGTAAACAACTGGTTTACAAAGATCTTTTACGGCGCATGTCTGTTCTCACTTGCAGTGCCGTTTCAGATGGTCATGTTCCCGTTATCGGCAGATGCCAGTATGTTCGGCATGGACACGCCTTTTACTATTCCTTTCGTATATCTGGGTTACGGTGCGGGAATGGCTATATTCCTTTTCACAGGCTTCATCAGATCTTTGCCTTATGAAGTCGAGGAAGCAGCTGTCATCGACGGCTGCAATACAATACAGCGGTATTTCAGAGTCGTATTCCCCATGCTCCTTCCCGTAACGATATCTGTCGGCATCCTCGAATTCATGTGGATCTGGAATGATTATCTTCTCCCTTACCTTGTACTCGATATGACAAAGTACAGAACGATCCCTATTCAGGTACAGTATCTCAAGGGAAGTTACGGAAGCGTCGATCTCGGGGCATCCCTGGCTGTTATCGTGATGTCTCTTGTTCCGATACTCATTATCTACATGCTCTGCCAGAAATATATCGTAAAAGGCATAGCTGCAGGTGCAGTCAAAGGATAAGACTACTGTTACAATAAGCGTGAATAAAGCTGATCACAGATCAGCGCATATATTCCGGATGGTCCAGATAGTACTTTGCTTTGTCTTCGTACATTCTCTCATCCGCAAGCTTAAGCACTTCCGTTATGTCGCTTGAATCATTCCTGTAAGCGTATCCCAAAGCAAATGAGACATTGCCGTACTTCTTCGAGATCTTCTTTGCCTTGGCGATCTTTTCCTTGATCGCATCTTCAGAGGTAAATGACATCATGATCATGAATTCATCGCCGCCGGCTCTGAATATCTGATCGCCCACAAACACATTCTGAAGAGCCATTGCCGCATTCTTGATCATCAGATCTCCCGCGGCATGTCCCTCTTTATCATTGACACGTTTAAGCCCGTTAAGATCGGCAAATACTATGCCAAGGCCCTTGATCTCATCGCTTCCGCCTTTTCTGAGAGCATCGATCCTGTTGTTCATCTCATTTCTGTTCAGAACACCGGTGAGCATATCGATAGAACTCAGCTTCTTCAATTTATCCAAAAGCAGATGATTACCGATCTCTGAAGCAACAAAGTATACCGTCAGCTCGATCGTTTGTTTGATATTGACGGTGTTCTCGGTATCAAAATTACAAGCCCAGATATAACCCAGGGTCTCATTGCCGTTAACCAGCGGGAAAAGAACAATGCTCTCGACTTTTGCCTTTATGAGGGATTCGCACCACTCAGGGTTCTTCTCTCTTAAATAATCCCAGTCATTCCTGTTCTTGATAAGAAGACCGTTACTTCCGCCTATAACATCCTTCCAGGATTCAGTCAGTTCATAGAAATCATCCCTGAGAATATCCTTCATGCTCTGAAGCATGGAATATTCATTCCTCGATTCGCAAAGGACAGAACACTTTCTTGTCTCATGATCCGTCAGCAGGATAACACAGGATTGGGCATCACAGAGTTTCCTTATATCAGAAATGACCTCATCCATTGTATGCTGGAAGTTCGTCGCTCCTCTGAGCTTGATACAGGTGTTAAGCACATCAGTGGCAATAGACGCGGACGTATTGCTCATCTGCTCACTGTCCGCATACTTGGAGACAACCTGGGAATATGTACAATAATGCAGATTGCCTTCGTTTCCTAAAGGCATCATGTAAAGGCTGAACCAGAAATCAAATCTCTCTGGATGAATATATGTGTGCATAGGCTGTTTTAAGACCGCACACCTGAAACAGAAATCCTCAAAATTAAGGTCAGTCGGAAAATACGTCTGATAAAGGCTGTTCGGAACGAATTTGCTCGTCATCATCTGAGGAACATCCGGATTGGCATGTTCAATAGATCCTATATAAGCAGGATTACCCGTTACTATCCTGATATCGCCATATGAACCGTCTTCTTTTGTCTCGACCGAGATTATGCAAGTCATGACATCGAGCATGTCGACAAAACTCTGAAAGTCCACAATAAGCCTCCTGTAAAAATAATTTTACTTATTAGCATTTTAACACAGGAAATAACAGAATGGTATAAAACTTCTATTAAGTAAATATGTTTTACGCTTTTGCCTTCCAGGTCTTCGGGGCATATTTATAGACCAGTTTCCGCATCAGGAACACAAAGAGCACTGTATGCACAAGCAGAAGTCCTGCAAGGATCAAAGAATTCACGGGGATCCAGACGATAATGGATAGAACCACAAAAATGACTGTGCTGACGACAGTATATACTCCGCTCTTAACTTTGACACTCGTCGTAAACGGCTGGAAAAGATAATAAAGTGAGAGCCAGATTACCGCATAACCAACGCTTATAAGAACACAGACAATAACCGTGATGAAGTATTGAAAAGGATAATCCTGCCCGCCCGTGAAGAAAAGAACAAGATTCGCGGCTAATCCGCATATAACTGCAGGGGCTATATTAACCTTAATAAGCTGCTTGAGCCTTATGTCATATAACCTGATGATCTTTTCGCGCTGCTTAAAGAAACTGAAGGTCATGAGGCTGTTATCACAGTTGATAAACATAGCTTGCGTGCTCTTAAAAGAATTATCGGCACATGAAATAAGGAAAAAGGCGGCAGGCATGTGATACTGGACGAGCCATCTGAAAAAAGCAAATGCCGAACTTCCGTCGTAAGGCATCAGAGGATCCTCATACCGTCCGAAAAGGATCATATTCAGAATATTGTTTCCGACCATATTAAGGCAGTTTTCCGCACCAAATCTCCGGAAATAACTGTATATGAATATGAATAGCACAAGCACTATAAGAAGAAGCATTACCGCCGTAAACACGACAGGCTTGGTATAGAGCATCTTTCCATGCCTTTTGACAAACAGCGCATTAAGATACTCAAAGCCCATTTTGTCACCCTTAACGGTTCCCTTCGCCTTGATCTTCTTGAAGTTTTTAGTGGTATCGGGAGATTTGTACATTGAGACTTCTTCCCTGACAAGGTTATCCCTCAGGGCCCTTCTGTGAAGGTCTGAACCGAACTTCTTCAGTTCCATAAACCCGAGTATTCCGAATAAGATCAAAAGAGCAGATACAGCCAAAAGAGCCGTAAAAGGAACATAATAGCCGTTGATCACGATCACAAAAAGGAAAGGCAGAGCCAGCATAACCGCAGCAAGACATATAAACATTCCTGCTGTGCTGTTCTTCATCGGCTTATGTCTGTTATTCTTCATTCTCAGGCTGAAAGCCTGAAGGCCCGTTCCGAACAGCTTTATAAACACCGCGAGTACAGGTATCCCGAGACATATCCAGAACGGAGCACCGAATAATACAGCAAAGAATCCGGCTATCAGATAACCGGCAAAAAGCTTCGCGAGATCATATATAAAGAGCGTGTTATCAAGCTTTGCGGCATTTACCCTGAGCATGAATACCATGTACTCCTTCTCGGGCGTGCACCTGAACATCGGCTTATTGATGATTATTCCGCAAATGGCATATATCAAGAAGAAAAAGAGCGCAAAATCCGCATACAGGACCGGTTCCGGCACTCCTGAAGCCATATTGAAATCCATATAATTCTTCTTCATTATAAATGCAAAAAGATATATCATTCCCAGACCGAAGATCTTGCCGATAAAAAGCTTAAAGACCTCCTTGATAATATGAAAGATCCAATAGATCACCTTCAGGAACGTGGTCCTGTAAAGGCGGTCAGGGATTATCTTTCCTATCAGCGGAGTCTTCTTAAGTGCGTAGACCATTCCGTTATAGCCGATGATGCTCCTTAAGTGAATGACCTTTGCCAGAGTCTTACGGAATTCGTTAATCATCGTCCTGATCCCTTAACGCCGCTATGATCTTTGCCTTGAAATCATCGTCTCCGAGATTATTCTTATCGATCGGCTCAAGCCTTCCGTTATGAAGAAGCACGATCTCATCACAAAGGTCGACCGCAACATCCAAAAGATGTGTCGAGAAAATAGTGATCCTTCCCTGCTTCTGGCTCCTGATAACGTTCTTCATCTCTTCGGCGATAATGACATCAAGCGATGTCAAAGGCTCGTCGAGGAGCATGAGCTTGGGTGACGCGATGATGTTTAGAAGCATCTGCATCTTGTTCTTTGTACCATGCGAATAATCCTTAAGAAGCCTGTCACGGTCATCTTCGGGAATCATCATGTAATCGAAATATTCATCGATCGTCCTGTCGGGTGTCACTTCCTCGTGAACCTCAAGGAAAAACTTGAGGAATTCCCTGCCCGTCATGAACTCCGGAACAGTCGGCGTCGATACAAGATAGCCGATATCTTCCGGCATGACCGGGATCTTGGTACCGCTTTCGCTGTTTTCGCGCAAATAGAACTCACCGGAATTAATATCGATGTCGTTGTTTATGCAGTTAAAGAATGTTGTCTTTCCGGATCCGTTGCGCCCGAGAAGCCCGTAGATCCTGCCTTCTTCGAAAACAAAATCCACGTCCTTGAGAACCTGCTTGGACCCGTAACTCTTTACAAGATGACTTATAACAAATTCCATATTATTACCCCCGGACGATATTCTATCACTGTTTGTTCCGCAGAGCCTTAACGGCATCTTAATCTTGATGACAGATCTCATAAACACTGATCTTTACGGCATAAAAAAGCTGCCCGTAAGGCAGCTCTTGTAATCTAAACCAATTCGGATCAATAACCGTTGTGACCCGCGCTGTGACCTTCGAGAGTATTCTTTCCGCCGGCCGATTCGATCCAGATCTCGTTTTTGGTATTTGTTCTGTTGCTTACAACGAAAAAGTGCATCGGAACAAGATCGCCGTTGGACAGCTTCAGATAATTATGATTATTCTTTTTTACCACATCACCGGTATTCTTGGGATAATCATTTATCCATTTGCCGTTTACATAAAACCATGACGGAGACGACTGGTCGGCAAGATATCCCACATATACGATCTGGTAAGGGCTCACACCCTTATCATTCTCTTCGGCGACACCGAAAACCATTATATAGGGTTCTGAGTCCCGGTCCGCGCCGGCCAGTTCAAGTATCTTTTCACCCCATGCTCTGTCAGTATCAGTGTTATTCACTTTCGGATTACTGTCCCAGCGAAGATTAGGAGTCTGCGTACCATCCGTGGTTCCGGCAAGTTCATTTCCATAAATACAGTAATACTCGGAAGCAACGGCCTGCATGGATACGCGGTAAGCTTCCGCAACTTCAATATCCTTAAACTTATTTGCCCTTCTTAAATACCCGATAAGAGCCGGAGTTAACGCGGCAGCGATAACAGCCAGAATAACAAGCACAACGATAATCTCAACAAGCGTAAACGCCTGCCTTCTCTTACTCTTCTCTTTGGGAATACGAATTATCATATTGCAAACTCCTCAACCCCCTGTTGTTTCTGAGGAAAATAATACAATAAACAGTTCTATAACACAAATATCAGTCTCTGGGACTCTCCTCAGGGATAAACTCATGCTTATCTATGCTTTTATGGCGCTCGGCTATTGCTGCGTCAGCAAGTTCGATGAGTCTCTGCTGGGAATCGATCTTTTCCTTGCCGCGGAGATCAAGCTTATGATATGTGCCGTCCGCCGCCAGAAAATGGGCCCTTACGGTATCCGCAAGTTCGACTTCAAGCACCTCAAGAACGCGTGCTCTGCAGTCCGGATCTTCGACCGGGAACAGCAATTCAACACGGCGGTTGAGGTTTCTGGGCATCCAGTCAGCCGAAGCGAGATAGATATCTTCATAGCCTTCGTTATAGAAATAGAATATTCTTGAGTGCTCAAGGAAACGGCCTGTGATCGAACGCACGGTAATGTTCTCGCTCATGCCGGGGATCCCTGCTCTGAGACAGCAGATACCTCTGACAATAAGATCGATCTTTACGCCCGAATTGGAAGCTGTATAAAGGGCTTTGATAACTGTCTCGTCAACGAGAGAATTGATCTTTGCGATGATGCGGGCAGGCTTTCCTGCCTTGGCGTTCTCAGTTTCCCTTCTGATCCTCGCGACGAAATAATCCTTCATCCAGAGCGGTGCAGGAATAAGCCTTCTCCATGACTGCGGGATCGAGTATCCCGAGAGCATATTGAAGAATTCCGATGCGTCCTCGCCGAAGGATTCCTTAGCTGTAAATATTCCGAGATCCGTGTAGATCTTGGCTGTGACATCATTATAATTGCCTGTCGCAAGGTGGAGATATCTTCTTATGCCGTCTTCCTCTTTACGGACAACGAGAGTGATCTTGCTGTGTGTCTTAAGACCTACAAGACCGTAGATTACATGGCATCCGGCATTCTCAAGTTTCTTGGCCCAGTTTATATTGTTCTCTTCGTCGAATCTGGCCTTAAGCTCAACGAGCACCATTACCTGCTTACCATTCTGCGCAGCTTCAAGAAGTGACGCGATGATAGGCGATCTGTCGGATACACGGTATAGAGTCTGCTTTATGGCAAGCACATTCGGATCCCTAGCGGCCTGTTTAATAAATTCCAATACCGGTTCGAAAGTCTCATAAGGATGATGAACGATCCTGTCTTTCTGCTTTATCTGCTCGAAAATATCAAGCTCGCTTACAGGTCCGTCAAAAGATGCCGCCTCGGCAGGTTCGTGAGCCTTGTAGCACAACTCGGGATGTCTTGTCTTGCATGCGGAAGCAAGTTTTGAAAGGAATGTAAGATCAATGGGGCCGTTAACGCTGAATATATCGGCTTCATCGACTTCAAGCTCATCAACGATATAATGCAGAAGTTCTGAATCGATATCATCCTGGACTTCAAGCCTTATGATCTCACCGAATCTTCTGCGTCTTACCTGCGCCTCGATCTCCTTCAAAAGATCTTCAGCCTCATCCTCATCGATATCAAGGTCTGCATTTCGCATAACGCGGTAAAAAGCCGTTGCAACAACAGTCTGGCCGTCAAACAGCATATCGGTATTTGCCCTGATTATCTGCTCGACAGGCACGAAAACATCACCCTCATCCGTCGGTATCTGATATAGTCTCTTGACGACCGTAGGGATCTGGACCGTCGCGTACATATACTTGTCTTCATTGACAACATGATTTGCGTTGCTGATTCCGTCAGTCGCCTTATCCTGAAGCTTTGCCTTCTTCGGATCATGCTCGAGCATAACGCACATATTGAGCATACGGTTATAGATAAGCGGGAACGGTCTTGAAGAGTCGACTGCCATAGGTGTAAGGATCGGATAAAGAACCGTCTTGAAATACGAATCGGCGATCGTTTTGAGCTGGTCACTCAATTCATCGTAATTCTTCAGGAAGATATGCTCCTGCGCAAGCGACGGAACAAGGGATCTTCCGTATGTCGAATACATCAGAGCCATTGTCCTTCTTGTCTTCTGATCGATCCTCTCGAGCTGCTCGTCTATCGAGAAGCCCGCAATATCACGCTCGGCAAAATCGATGCTCTGCATATCTCTTAACGAAGCAACCCTGACGATATAGAATTCATCCAGATTAGATGCCGTGATAGAAAGGAAGTTGAGTCTCTCCAGAAGCGGATTCTTAGTATCTCTTGCCTCATGAAGGATACGGTCATCGAATTCAAGCCACGAGAGCTCACGGTTGTAAAAACAGTCGTTTCCGCTGAGGAAAGATGCGCTTGCCTCAGAATAACCGGGATCAGTGATCTCCGGAGACGCGACAAAAGAAGATGATTTCTTTTTGACCTCATTCTTCGGTTCAGTCTTTTTAACTGTTGAGACCTTAACGGATGTTTTTTTATCAGCCGTCTTTTTTGCAGCGGTCTTCTTAACAGCGGCTTTCTTTTCGGCTGTCTTCTTTACAGCCGCGCCGGCTTTTCCTGATGTATTTCCCTTGCGCTGAGATGCGCTCTTCTTGACTGCCATTAGCCTTCCCTCCTGGTCTTGAGAACCGGCTTGATTCCCATTACATCTTCGAACATAACGCTTCTGTTCCCGAATGCCCATTTCTCAAAAGACATATCTTCCGAAGCGTCGCAGGTGATTATAAATTCATAATCCTTTATTCTGCACTGGATCTTTTTTCCTTTTTGCTTATGTGAAGCATCTATCGCATCAGCGATCTTCAGAATTGATGCGAGCTTTGATACTATGACCTTCTGATCCGTGGGAAGGATCGAATAATAGTAACTGTCATAAGGCTTGTTCCTCGGATAGAGTCTTACGATCATGGCTACCATATTGATCTCATCGTGATCAAGGCCCATAAGATTCGTATTCTTGATTATCGAATAAGCGGCATCACTGTGATTTCTCGAGTGAACGAATTTGCCTATCTCATGAAGGATTACCGCAACCTGCAGAAGCAGTCTGTCACGGCTGCCGAGTCCGCTTATCTTTTTGGTCTCATCGAAAAACTGCAGAGCCAGATTCTCCACATATTCTATGTGTTTTTTGCTTGAACGGTAACGTTTTGCAATATGTCTTGAAGCAGAGATCAGATAACTGTCAGGAGATATCTCCGTCTTAAGTCCCTGGTTGTTAACACAGTAATAGTAGATTATTCCGTCTGATAATGACGCATGCGGCATAAAGATCTTCTCAACACCCGTATAATCAAGAAGGTTCTTTATGATAAGAGCCGTCGGAAGAAGGAGCGGGGCGATCATTGACGGGATATTTTTTTCGAGAGTCAGATCGGCAGGTCTTACATTAAGAAGATAGCTGTAGATCTTAAGAAACTCATCCTTTGTCATTATCACCGAAGACATTGCTTCATAGCCCGCAAGCTGCTTTATATAGCCCATCTCACCCGAGAAAGCTATGAGATTGTTATATACGATACCCTTAGGCTCCATAGCGTGATAATCATCAAGGTCCTGACCAATAAACTCCTGAAGGACCTCATCGTAATGGATCGTTCTGCTCTGAAGGTCATCCAGCATTCCTGCGATCCTTAAAGAACCGAGCAGAAGGTTCTGGCTGAAAAGGAATTCCGACTTATCGTAAACCGACGCCTGTATCGAACCCGAACCGATATCAAGGATCATGGTGCCGTTTGATATTATCTTCGCGAAATCAGGATATATCGCCTGAACAGCGAGAGTCTGATAATAACGTTCCATCGAATTGTCCAGTACTTTGATCTTGAAGCCTGTCCTGGTCCTGACCTTCTCGATGACGACATCGGCATTAGACGCATCCCTGAATGCGGAAGTGGCCACGCAGAAAACACGGGCGACACCATATTCCCTGCACTTCTCATCAAACATCTTCAGGCACTTGCAGAGTTCCTCCACCTGCGCGGACTGAATGATTCCCGAACTGTAAGACTTTGTTCCGAGTCCCGTGAACTTGCGTACAGCTTCTATCTCCTTTGGTTTGCCCTTAGATCCTATCTCGAAGATCTTAAGTCTCGCCGTGAGCGATCCTACGTCGATCACTGCGACAAGCTTTTTTGCCATCTTTTATGTCCTCTTTTCCTGCCGTCAGAGATTGCCGATAACCGCCCGGGTTATCTCTTTTGTTCCGACGAGCTTAACGTTATTATTTTCTCCGACGAAAGTAATATCGCCGGTGCGGAATCCTGCTGCCAGAGTCTTTCTGACAGCATTCTCAATACTAAAAGCAACCTCTTCCTCACCGAACATTATCCTCATCATCATTGCGGCAGAAAGGATGGTTCCCATAGGATTGGCTCTGTCCTGGCCCGCAATATCGGGAGCGGAACCATGAATAGGCTCAAACAGACCGGGCTTTCCTTCTTCACCGACCGATGCGGAAGGAAGCATGCCGATAGAGCCGACGATCTGTCCTGCCTCATCAGATAATATATCGCCGAAAAGATTGCTCGTTACGATAACATCGAAGCTTGAGGGCCTGCCGATAAGCTGCATTGCGGCATTATCCACATACAGGCATTCAAGCTCCACTTCAGGATAATCAAATAACATCTGCCTTGCGAGATTTCTCCAAAGCCTGCTGCTGACAAGAACATTGGCTTTGTCAACAAGAGTTAGCTTTCTTCTTCTCTTCTTCGCAAGTTCAAAGGCAATCTTCAATATCCTGTTGATCTCACCTTCAGAATAGACCTCCGTATCATAAGCGACCTGTCCTTTTACGGTTCCGTCAGGAAGACGGTCGCCGCTCTGATATACACCGTTCTTGCCGAAATATATTCCTCCTGTAAGCTCTCTGACAATTATGAAATCTATCTTTCCGGGATTCTTAAGCGGAGACGCTGCTTCAAGACCTTCATGAATAACAACAGGTCTGAGATTGGCATATAGCCCCAGACCGGATCTTAATCCGAGTATGGCTCTCTCCGGTCGTAATTCCGGATCGACATTATCCCACTTGGGTCCGCCTACAGCGCCCAAAAGAACAGCATCGCTTTCTTTTGCGGCTGTGATGGTTTCCTGCGGAAGAGGCACACCGAATCTGTCGATTGCATCACCGCCTGCGCTGAGCTCCTTTGCTATTATCTCTATATTATTGCGGGAAGCTGCAGCCTTAAGAACCTCTATAGCAGACGCAGTTATCTCCTGCCCTATTCCGTCACCCGGAATGACTGCGATATTGTACTTTTTAGCCATATATTTACCCCTTAATCTTTCAGCTCAGACTCCGTATATCCTACAAGTCCGCCGCTTGCCATGATGTTCTTTATAAAATTGGGGAAAGGCTTTGCCTGAAAGCTCTCTCCTGTTGTTTTGTCGGTAATGATCCCTGTATCAAAATCAGCTTCGACCTCGTCCCCGTTACCGATCTTTTCCGCTGCTTCGGGACATTCAAGAATAGGAAGTCCGACGTTTATGGAATTACGGTAGAATATCCTCGCAAAATCACTTGCGATAACAAGCGATATACCGCTTGCCTTTATTGCAACCGGAGCGTGTTCCCTCGATGAACCGCATCCGAAATTCTTACCGGCGACCATAATATCTCCGGTCTTTACGCGTTCCCTGAAAGTGATATCGATGTCTTCCATGCAGTGTGCTTTGAGGTGATCCGGATCTGCCGAAGTAAGATGTCTTGCAGGAATGATAACATCAGTATCAATATTGTCACCGTATTTGAAAACTCTTCCGCTGACCTTCATATCTGATCCTCCTTCCTCACAGCTCGTCAGGTGTTCCGACGCGTCCCAATACAGCAGAACTTGCCGCTACAGGAACACCGCTCAATATAACTTCGGATTCGGGATCTCCCATTCGTCCGACAAAATTCCTGTTGGTGGTTGATACGCATCTCTCACCCTTAGCGAGAACTCCCATATGACCGCCAAGACACGGTCCGCAAGTCGGCGTGGAGATAACACAGCCTGCGTCATCGAGGTCCTGCAGCCAGCCGTTTTCGAGCGCCTGTCTGTATACTTTCTGGGAACCCGGAATGACTATGCATCTTACATCCTTATGGACTTTAAGTCCTTTAAGGATCGTGGCTGCCGCGCCTATATCCTCCAGCCTGCCGTTAGTGCATGAACCGATTACGACCTGATCGATCTTTATATCAGTACACTCTGATGCCTTCCTTGTATTTGAAGGAAGATGCGGCAAAGCGACCGTAAGGTCAATACTGTCAAGATCAACATCAATGACCTGACTGTATTGGGCATCTTCATCAGCCGTATAGACTTTATAATCACTCTTTATGAATCTTTCCGGATTAGTCCTTGAGATATACTTTAGAGTATAGTTGTCGACCGGGAAAATACCGTTCTTCGCGCCGCATTCGATCGCCATATTGCAGACAGTAAGTCTTCCGTCCATGGAAAGCGCTTTTATTCCGTCACCGTCAAATTCCAAAGATTTATAAAGAGCGCCGTCAACGCCGATCATTCCGATAATGGTGAGTATCAGATCCTTTCCGGTAACAAACTTTTTGAATCTTCCGGTAAGGTTTATCTTTATCGCTTCAGGAACCTTAAACCAGGTAATTCCCCTTGCCATCGCGCACGCCAGATCAGTGGAACCGACGCCTGTCGCAAAAGAACCCAGAGCTCCGTATGTACAGGTATGCGAATCTGCTCCAATGACAAGATCACCTGGAAGAACAATACCGTTATCAGGAAGGATAACGTGTTCTATTCCCATCTCTCTTCTGCCGAGTTCATAGTAATGCGTTATCTCATGCTCACGCGCAAAGCAGCGCATTGTCTTATTGAGTTCAGCGGATTTTATATCCTTATTCGGAGTGAAATGATCCTGAATCATCAGGACTCTGTCTTTATCGAAAACATCCTTTACGCCAAGCTTCTCAAACACCTTTATCGCAGGCGGCGTGGTGACATCATTACCGAGAACATAATCAAGCTTTGCTTCGATAAGATCCCCGGCGGCAACACTTTCAAGCCCGGCATGATCAGCAAGGATCTTCTGTGTCATGGTCATTGGCATATGAGTGCACCTCCGAAACAATAATAAATATTTTACAACATTATTTGATTATTAAAAATACCGGAGGGTTATTTGTTATATCAGTCTTCGTTAAGTTCGAAATATTCATCATACAACGCCGACAGTTTTTTTGCATTCTCATCGTATCTCTTAAGATCATCACTGCTGCAGGAGCCGCCGAACTTTGCTTCAAGCTCTTTCTGTTCCGCTTCAAGCTTCGTTGTCTCTTTCTCTATGTCAGCGATCCTCTGACGGCGTTTCGCGGCCTCTTTGCGTTCCTGAGCTCGGTTAGCGCTGCGCACTGTGTTCTCATTCTCCTGCTTTGGAACTTCATCCGCTGCAGGAACAGGCTGCTCAGACTGAACAGCTTTGCGGTAAAAATAATACGAATCATAAAGGGTCGCTTTTCTATCTTTAAAACCAAGCACTTTATCTGCGCATTTATCAATAAAGAAACGGTCATGGCTTACGCATACGACCGCGCCGCTGTACTCTTTTATAGCATCCTCAAGGATCTCTCTTGAATTGATATCAAGGTGATTCGTAGGCTCATCAAGGAAAAGTATATCCGGATTCTCACGGAGCAGACAACAGAGATATAATCTTGATCTCTCACCGCCCGAGAGCATTGATATCTTCTTAAAAGCATCGTCACCTTTAAACCCGAAGCGGGCAAGTAAAGATCTTGCTTCGGTAGTTCCTATATCGCTTCTCGAGACGAGTTCGTCAAAACAGCTGATCTCTTCATCATCGAACGGAACAAACTGTTCCATATATCCCATCGACTGTGCAGAACCGAAAAGCACAGTACCCGAAGAACCTTTAAGCTTCTCTCCCGCATGACCGGATAAAAGCTTCAAAAGAGTTGTCTTGCCGCATCCGTTCGGACCGGCAAGGAAAAGCTTCTCATCTGCTGTTATCTCAAATGACAGAGCATCGAAAAGATTTGTCTCACTGTCTTCAAACTTCATCTCAAGGTCTTTTGCCTGAATGATAATCCTGTCAGATCTTCCGGTCCTCTCGAGGGGCTGTGCGGTAAAACTCATCTTCGCATAGCCTGACGGAAGTTTGGAACGCGCTTCCTCAAGTTTATCCTCAAGTTTTGCAACCATCTTTTCCCTCTGATGGTAACCGCTGATATTGCGGTGCGAGAGCATGGTCTGTTTGACATCAAGCTGGTGCGCAAGCTCTTCCTCCAAAGCTTTGGTAACAAGGCTCTGAGACTTAATAAAATGCTCTTTCTGTTCTTTGTAATCAGTATATCCGCCTTTATATTCGGTGATATGACCGCCGTCGAGTTCGATGACTCTGGTTGCGACCTGATCGATAAAATGTCTGTCGTGTGTAATGACAAAAACAGCGCCGCCGTATGAGGCAAGAAACTTTTCGAGCCATTCGACAGCTTCCATATCAAGGTGGTTTGTAGGCTCATCAAGAAGAAGGATATCAGGTCTGTCGACTATAAGTCTTGCAAGACAGACTCTCATCTTCTCGCCTCCGGAAAGATCTGAAAAATCATCGCGGCTGTGAATATCAGCAAGCCCCAATCCAACCAATGCGTCCTTTAATCTGTATTCGTAATCGTAACCGCCCGCAGCTTCATAACGTGACTGAAGACTTGATAACTCATTGATAAGATCAGCAGTATCAGCAGATCTTTCAGATGCATGTGATATTCCGGCGGTGACTTCATCTATCCTGAGTTCAAGATCTATAAGGTTGGAAGGCTTTAATGTAGAACCCGAGAGATCCTGCTCATCCATATTCTGAGAAAGATATCCCGCAATAGTATTTCCGTGAAGAATGACTTCACCTTCATCAGGTGTAATAACACCTTTTATTATCTTGAACAGGGTTGATTTTCCCGCACCGTTATCACCTATGAACGCAATCCTGTCGCCTTTATTCACGCGAAAAGAAACACCGTCAAGAATCCGGCGCTGTCCGTAGTTCATCGTGATGTTGTTAAGTGTAAGAAGCGGCATTATCCATTCCTTCTATTTTAATCACGGCAATCATTTTATCACAGAAACAGAAAAGGGTTGCTCAAATTGAGCAACCCTGATTCTTTCTAATTGTTTTGCAATAATCAGAAGAGATCTACACCGTTACCGTCAGCGTCGTAAGCCTTCTTCTCAGCAGCAACAACCCAGATCTTGCCAGCCTTGGGAAGCTTCTTAGCGATTGCTGTAGCAGAGATTTCCTGACCGTCGATCTGGAAGATAATCTCAGCCTTCTTTGCAGGAGCAGCCTTCTTTGCAGCGGGCTTCTTAGCAGCAGCCTTCTTTGCAGGAGCAGCCTTCTTTGCAGCGGGCTTCTTTGCGTCTGCCTTCTTAGCAGCAGCCTTCTTTGCAGGAGCAGCTTTCTTAGCAGCGGGCTTCTTAGCGGCAGCCTTCTTTGCAGGAGCAGCTTTCTTAGCAGCGGGCTTCTTAGCGGCAGCCTTAGGAGCTTCTGCCTTAGGAGCAGCAGGTGCAGCAACAGGTGCTACTGTCTTGATTTCTTTCTTTTCTGTATCCATACTAAAAGAACCTCCGTATTTTTCCTTGTTTGGATACAATAAATCTACATTTCTTTATTATTTGTGTCAACAAACATTTTTTATAATTTTTTCAGTATTATCCGTATCTTCAGTTTTCTATTTGTTCAGTTTACACACAATAAACTACGGCGTTTGCGGTTTTTAATACTGCTGTTGTTTTCAAAATGTTTAAAGTATCCGAACAGAATTAACACATATCCGATAGAAATTAATCATGAGTTAAATTAAAATACGCCTATGAGAAAAATACTGACATTTTTTAATTGGGAGATTGGCAAACTCTTCTCGAGTTGGCGGAGAACTTTCACATTATTTCTTCTGCCGGCAGTCTTTCTGGTGGGAATGCTCAATGTATTTCCTCTTCTCATAAATTATATGTCGACAGGCACTTTGACCAAAAAACCTGTAACCGTTGTAAATGCGCCGGAATCATTTATTAACTACGTCAATGAGACAACTGACGCAAGAGCATTCAATTATGAATACAAGACATTTGATGAATTTTCCAAACTGGCAGACGACAAGAACGAATACCGCAAACAGCTGCGCAAAGGAATGATCGTATGCGTGTTCTTTTCCGGAGAATTCGACAGATCATTTGATGATGAAGTGCGCTCATATTATGAAGAGGTAATCAACGAGAATACCAACGCATACAGCAGGGCACAGATATATGTAGCTTACGATGAGAACTCTTTGACAGCATATGCAAGAGCCGTGCAGTTTAACGAAGGCGTTCTCGAAAAATATCAGAACACTCTTATCGATACTTTAGGCGGCGAATATGCGGTGATAGGAAGTTCGCTTTTCGAGACTGACAAATTCAATCCGGTCACTAAATTTGAAGACTACAGAACTGTCGCGAACAACCAGGCATCACGTGTTGTATCAGGCGTTCTGATGATAATGATGTATTACAGTACATATTCCCTTGTCATCGACATGTTTGCATCAGAACGTGACAGAGGTTTTATGGACAAGCTCATTCTGACTCCTGTATCAAGGAAAAAGATCTATGCTGGAAAGATACTCGCGATAAACGCGATAGTCACTTTCTCGACGCTCGCTACCATGCTCCTGCTGTTCTTATCATCATGGCTGAACAGGAATAACGATGCAATGTCGCTTCTTCCCTTCGGAATGCTGCTTACTCCCGGCGAACTTGCGATAGTGGTATTCTCCATTCCTATCACAGTGCTGCTCATGACCGCGGCATGCATATCAACCGTATTCGCGCTGAAGAACATACAGGATATAACGATCAACCTTCAGCTTCCGCTTATTTATTTTCTCGGTGACTTTTTTCTTCAGATGTTCAGGGGAACCAGACCGACGACGCTCGAATATTTCATACCGGTACATAACACTCTGCAATTGATATCGGAATCCTTCATGGCACAGGATAAAGCATGGCACGTGATCCTGGTCTATATGCTCAACGCGGGACTCGCAATTGCAATATTCGCATACACGTTCAGAAAAGAGGAAAGCAAATGATCCAGTTAACCGATGTGCACAAAAGCTATACAAAGGATCACGAGACTATCAAGGGCGTAAGCTTTGAGGTCCACGAGGGAGAGATCTTCGGTCTTCTTGGTCCTAACGGTGCCGGAAAGACAACTCTGATGCAGATGATCGCGACATTGATGAAGCCCACTTCAGGCTCGATCCTTATCGACGGATTATCCGCGGACAAGAATCTTCTCGATATTCACAGAAAGATCGGTTTTCTCACGAATGAGATAAAACTTGATCCTATGTCGACACCGAATGTCCTTTTTGACTTTTTCGCCAAGCTCTATGACATACCAAAAGAAGAACTGAGAGACAGACGCGATGAGAGCTTTGCGAGATTCGGCATATCGCCTTTTGCAAATAAGCGCATAAACGAACTCTCGACCGGAATGAAGCAGAAGATCTCGATCGCGATCAGCCTTATCCACAAACCCCCGGTGATCATTTTCGATGAGCCAACAAACGGACTTGATATCCTTACATCAAAACAGGTAACTGATTATCTCAAGGAGCTCAGGAACCAGGGGCATGCGATCATTCTTTCGACACATATCTTCTCGGTCGCAGAAGAACTCTGTGACGATATCGCAGTCCTTATCGACGGTTCCATTGTCGCCCAGGGAAGCGTTGAACAGCTTATAGCGCAGGCGCAGGTAAATACATTTGAAGAAGCATTCTTTAAGATCTACGTTGAGAACCATAAAGAATAAAACGGTAAAGTAAGATGTCAGCAAAAAGAGGAATCAAAACGATAATCGGAAATTTCTTCCGTAAAAGAGGACAGTCGGGCGCGGAAGCCTCGTCTGCATCTTTTATTATCTCCCTGCTTTTTGTTGCAGTATTCTTTGCTGTCTGCATCTCATGGATGCTCTACAAGTTCCCTTATCACCTGTTCAGTGACGAGGTTTACAACATCGTTGTCGTAAATGCTCCGGAATCTTTTGTCAGGTTCAATGAAGATACACAGTATTTCCGTGATGAGGAAGCCAGAGAATACGGTGAACGCTATGATATCCTCGGGAACTACGAGAACATCATCAACTACACATACCGTTACGACGGAAACGGAATCACCAAATTCATATATAAAGAAACAGACGCATTATACGATTTTGTAACCTTCGGCAAATGGATGCGTGAGAACGGAGCTTACCTCACTGTCGTCTTCCCTGCTGATTTTGACCAACAGATCGCAGACCGCCAGAACGGTCTTACTTCCGACAAACCGCAGATCCTTACTTATTACCGTACCAATTCCCTGGAATACTCTGCAATGAAAGAGGGATTTATTGATGAATACCTCTACTTCTATCAGGCCAGCATCCGTTCGGATTACGGTATGGCTATCACAATGGTCTCTGATTCCGAGATCATCGACAAACCGATCCAGACAGTTGAAAACGCAAACGGCATAAGAGCCATTGTTGAGACACTGAGCCGGACATTCATACCTATACTTCTTTTTGTTATCCTTCTTTATTCATCGATGAGCATCGGTACAAATGTCATCGCAGGCCAGAAGGAACGCGGCACATTTACGGGAATACTTCTTACGCCCCAGCCAAGATATGCGATCGTAACGGGCTATCTCGGCGGCGTGGTAATCAAGACAATGATCCCCGCGTTCTTTGTCGCTACTTTATCAGCGTTGCTCGTGGGAAGATATACGATCGACAGTTATCTTGCTATCTACCTTTATGTGCTCGTACTTGAGATATTTATAGCATCCGTTACGATCCTTATATCAGTTATCAATGATTCTGTAATTTCGGCCCAGACTGCCTTCCTGCCGATCTTCCTGACGCTGGTCGCTGTCTGCGTCACATGTATACAGTCAGTCTCCGAACGTGAAGACTTCTATATGTATCTTCCTGTTCACGGCCAGTTCTACGGAATCGGCGATGTGCTTGTGGGCAAGACAAATGTTGCAGGTCTCATAGTAAGTTCGCTTGCCACGCTGCTGCTCTCCGCAGTAATCGTATTCATTACCGAGAGACTCCTTCACAGCGAACGCTACACTGTTTCCGTCGACACGGTCGATGCCAAGGAAGTTAAGAGAAGACGCGAAGGCGGCAGACCTTCGGCATGGGAAATGATCAACAAAGGATATGACCATCTCAATTTCATCATCAACGAAGCCTTCTATCCTCTTGTTGTCCTTTCGGTCTACCAGATGCTCGCGCTTATCCCCGTCGTAGTCTCTTACATGCGAAAAGCCGAGTATTCCTCATTTATCAGGGATCTCGCAAATGTCAGCACAGTATCTGACATCATTGATAAGACTTTCGAGGTCTTCAGCATCTTCTTCAATGATCCGCTTTTCCTCTCGCTTATGGCTGTGGGATATGCGCTGATCCTCGTAACATACTTTATCCACGCAGGCAGAGTATGGAAGATCAAAGGAATAAAGAACAAGATCACAGCCTGCGGCTATCCGCTGTCCAGCGTAAAGCACATTCTTGTTCATTATGGTCTGGGACTTATACTCGGATTCATCATGATGACCTGTACTGTCGGCATCATGCGCTTTACGGGTCAGATAACATTTACCGGATTCAGCCTTCAGTTATCATCGATCGGCGTATTCATTTTCAATCTCTTAATGTGGTTCCCTCAGGGAGCTTCCGAAGAGCTAATGTTCAGAGGCTTCATGATCACTTCATTCTCCAAGAGATTCAAGCCCGCGGTCGGCATCATCGTATCTTCCCTGATGTTCTCCCTGTTCCACTCCCTGAACAAAGGTTACACACCTCTGGCATCTGTCAATCTCGCGCTGATAGCACTTCTTTTCGCGCTGATATATGTTCTTACAGGCGATATCTGGATGACATCCGCGATGCACACCGCATGGAATCTCACACAGGGCAACATTTACGGACTTCAGGTATCAGGAAACGGTGCCGCTAATTCAGTCATTACCGCGATCTACGATAAGGATGCAACTTCGCTCATTACCGGAGGTGCCTTCGGTCCCGAAGGCGGTCTCGCCACAACAGCGGTTACTTTAGCCGGATTGGTGATCGTTACCATACTGCTGATAATAAAAGCAAAAAAGAAAAAGTCAGTATAAGTTTATCCAACCGTCAAGTTTAATATTGATCAGGCGGACGATTCTGCACAAGCGAACGAAGTGAGCGCGGAAGCCTTAGTCCGCATGATCAATATTATTCTTCTGCACAAGCGAACGCAGTGAGTGCGGAAGCCCTAGTCCGCATGATCAATATCATTCGTTTGCTATCTCTCTTGCTACAAATACGCCTGATGCGGATGCGTGCGACAGTGAGTGAGTAACACCGCTGCCGTCTCCGATCACAAACAGACCGGGATAGCACGTCTCAAGCCTGTCGTTAATAGCGACTTCCATGTTATAGAACTTAACTTCGACACCATAGAGCAGAGTGTCATCATTTGCGGTACCCGGAGCGATCTTATCGAGCGCATAGATCATCTCGATAATTCCGTCCAGTATTCTCTTCGGAAGAACGAGCGAAAGGTCACCCGGTGTTGCCTTAAGCGTAGGTCTTACAGTTGATTCCTCGATCCTTGAAGCGTTTGAACGTCTGCCCCTTGTAAGATCGCCGAAGCGCTGTACGATAACGCCACCTCCGAGCATATTGGACAGTCTTGCTATGGATTCGCCGTATCCGTTTGAATCCTTGAAAGGCTCCGAAAAATGCTTGGATACGAGAAGTGCGAAATTTGTATTCTCCGACTGGAGTTCCGGAGCGTCAAAACTGTGACCGTTAACGGTCACGATCCCGTTTGTATTCTCGGAAACAACGTATCCGTAAGGATTCATGCAGAAAGTCCTTACCTTGTCCTCAAACTTCTCCGTGCGGTATACGATCTTGCTCTCATAAAGCTCTGAGGTCAGATCCGAGAATACGACTGCCGGGAGCTCGACTCTGACACCGATATCCACTCTGTTGGAATATGTCTCGATATTAAGTTCGCTGCACACTTTCTCGATCCACTTGCTGCCTGAACGGCCGACCGACACGATACATTTCTTACAAGTGTAGGATGATCCGAGACACTCGACCTCATATGTCCCGTCTTCCAGGACCTTAAGATCTCCGACAGGCGATTCGAAAAAGAAATCCACTTTATCCTTCAGCAGATCAAATATATTGCCCAGCACCTTATAGTTCTTATCGGTTCCAAGATGCCTTACTGAAGCATCGAGCAGATGCAGTCTGTTCTCAAGACATATCTTCTTGAAGGATGAACCTGCCGTGGTGTAGAGTTTTGTACCCTCACCGCCGTTGGCGAGATTGATCCCGTCAACATACTTCATCAGTTCCAGCGCTTTCTCTTTGCCGATATGCTCATACAAAGTTCCGCCGAAATCATTCGTGATATTATATTTGCCGTCAGAGAATGCCCCGGCTCCGCCGAAGCCGCGCATTATGGCGCAGGATTTGCAGTTGATACAGCTCTTTACCTTATCTCCGTCTATCGGGCATCTGCGTTCTTCAAGTGTCTTTCCTGCCTCGAAAACAGCCACCTTCAGATCAGGTCTTAAGTTTACAAGTTCATATGCCGAGAATATTCCGCCGGGACCGGCGCCGATAATGATGACATCATAATTATTCATAGAAATATCTCCCCTAAGATAAAGGAATACGTCTACATTATAATTTAACAGGCAGTTCTTTCAAATAGTCCGGAACAACACTGAAGAACAGAACGGTAATAGAATGCTTTACTCGTTAATGCCTATAAAATGCCTAAAACAGCCTGTTATTTCTGCCTCTTTATCTTTACCGCATAAGTCAGGGGCACAGCAAGAACTATTGCAACGCCAGCCTGTATCAGGTTAAACACCACAGAGCCTCCGGCAGCTTCAACTCCGTATAAAAACATTTCGAAAGCAAAATAACCGCCCACCATGATAAGCTCGGCCAGAACGGAAGCGGCAATCCTTATCAGCACCCCCGAAGCCTTTTTCCCGCGGGACAGAGACATGACAAGAGCTGCTACAAGGCCCATAAGGCCCTTGATAATAAATGTCGGAGCAATATAAGCAGGATAACCGGCTATAAGATCTCCCAAAGCAGAGCCGATAGCAGCCGGAAAGAATGCCGCAGGTCCTATAAAATACGATGCCAGCAGGATCACGCCGTCACCTAAGTTCATGTATCCCAAAGCCGTTGGTATCTTTAATTCAGTAGCGGCAAAGACAAGCGCCGCAAGGATCCCGCACTCGGCTATCATCCGCAGATCCGGTCTGATATTTGATTTTTTCCTGTTATCAGACATAAGGCTTATCTCATTATATTTCTCAGATCGATCGGTTCAGTACAGATGAACAATGCTCCGTTCTCAACAAGGAATCTGCGCGTCCTGTAACCCCATGTGCAGCTGATACTGTCAATTCCGCTGTTCAAAGCGGTCATTATATCTATTTCCGAATCCCCGACATAGACAGCCTCGCTGTTTTGGATTCCGAAATGATTCAGGCAACGTTCTATGGGCTCAGGAGACGGCTTCCGCTCAACTCCTTCCACAGAACCCCTGACATAATCAAAAACATTAGGAAAAAAGCGCTCTATAAGCCTTTGGGTCGGTTCATCATCCTTGTTTGAGATACAGGCAAGCAGCATACCGTCAGCTTTAAGCCTGATCAGGACCTCCAATATTCCGTTATAAGGACGGGTGTCTTCAAGATAATGTGAGTTGTAGTATGCGACATAGTCCTTCAGGAGCTGCGCTTTCAAAGCCGCGTTAAAAACTTTTCCATCAGCCGCAAGGCTTCTCTCCATCATCTTCACAACGCCGTTGTTGATAAAAGACTTTACCTGTTCTTCCGTCTGAAGAGGGAGATTATTCATCCGGCGCGCGGCATTAAGACTCCGGGTAAGACCGCCCAAAGTATCCAAAAGCGTTCCGTCGAGATCAAAGCACGCCAGTTTATATCTCATTTTGTCTTTCTTTCCATAAACAATCAGCACAAAGCCTAAAACAATTATTAGGACAACTCGCGCCCATTTTAGCACGAATCTTCCGTCATTCAATAACCAAGTTATAGAATTGGGCTGTATGTAATGCTAACATTAAGCGAAAAGTTATATATTCAGGAGATAAAAATGGCAATCGTAAGTTTTAAGACAATGAATCTCGGCACATATGAGACGGATCTGGTGGTCTCAGGCATCACCCAGGCTTCCACGGCTAACAACAAACAGATGCTCAAAGTAACGGTCAGTGACGGAGCAGAAAGCATTACCGCGCTGATGTTCGACACTACCAGGAAAGACCTTTCAGATATCGGGATCGAAGAAGGCTCGACAGCGGTGGTAACGCTTGAAGTAACCGAATACAAGGGCAGCAGGAGTTACAAGATCACCAACATCAACCCCGTGAAGCTCCCGGAGGACGAACTTAAGCAGCTTGTTAAGTTCCCTCCCGAAGACCCGTCCAGTCTCGTTGCCGATATTATCGCCCTTATCAAGAAGTCATCAGGAAGAGACTATGATATTACGACCGCCGAAGTTCCCGCAGATGATTATTCGCTTACCGCGCTGGCCGTAAGGATCATCTCTGCAAATATAAAGAACTTCACCAGATCTTCCGCCGCCAAGACAATGCACCATAACATATACGGCGGTCTGGCATACCATACTCACAGAATGCTTAAGACAGCCTATTCCATATGTGAGGTATACCCTCTCCTTAACCGCGAACTCCTCATATGCGGCACGGCACTCCACGACATAGGCAAACTCGTTGAGATCAAGACATCCGATACCGGAATAGCGACATACACCGACATGGGCAACCTTTTCGGTCATTCCCTTTTGGGAATAGAGATGATAGACCATGAAGTCTGGAGACAGAACCAGGCCGCAGGCGGCAGATCATATAATCCGGAGCAGGTCGCAATGCTCAAGCATATGCTCGCTTCGCATCATGGCCAGCCGGAATGGGGAGCCATCAGGCTTCCGAGCACTCCAGAGGCTATGATCCTTCACGAACTTGATATGATCGATTCACGCATGTATATGTATGAAGAGAACTTTGCTCGTATGGAGCCCGGAACATCCAGTGATCCCGTTTTCGGCATCTCAGGCGACGGCAAATCCGTGATCTATAAAAACTCTTTCAGCAATTATTAAGATCACTCGTAATGCATTCCGTGCATTTCCCCGTACATATCCTCGTAGTAGAGGATCTTGTTCTCTTCATCCAATGATACGAATGTTGAGAAATCAGGGAACGAATACGTCTCATCTGTCGCGCTGAGCTTTATTGATGAATTGCTCAGGAAAAACTGCGGAAGCGCCTGCATTGAGAGATCGCGGACAAGGCAACCGTCCTGATTGCGGTCTTCATCACTCATCAGGAAGTAATCCAGATACACTTCGTCCATGCCTTCATAGCATGAGGTCAGAGCCCATGTGGTATCGACATGATATCCCTGACCGTTAAGGACCACGTAAGTCCATGCATGACACATATCAGGCTCGAAGCACCCTATATCAAGGCCATCGATACCGACCTGAAGGAGCAGATACCCGTATACGGCGCCATAATCAACACATACGCCCTTTTTGGTCATGAATGTCTCGTAGACAAAACCGTCGCCGCTATTACTATCGGCTTCGTCATAATCGTAATCAAAGTTTTCGGCGACATAAAGATAAAGCTTCAGGCATTTCTCAAAGTCCGTGTCATCACTTTCGAGCGTGCTGTTAAGGATGTCAGTTATCATTTCTTCGAATTCAGCCTGTCTTACGACATATTCCTCAACAGGCATTTCGTAATAGATCCTTCCGGTGCCGTTCTCATAAGGAATAGTGCCGTCATTGCTCTCCCCTGTCACCTTGAGGCACGCAGGCGGAAAAAGACTGGCCAATGTGCTGACATTCATGGCATAATCGTATGCTTCCTGACTGGAACACTTGAATGTAGTCTCTCCTGCCCTTAACGCATCGCAAAGGTTATAGAAAGCGTTCCATTTATCCTGGGTTATCTCCTGTGCAAGTGTCTGAGAATAAACATGCGGATTGAATTCGAATAACTCCGGCTCAGTTTCAGTTGTTGTCTCTTCTGTCACAGTCACGTTCTCGTCAGCACTCCCCAATGCACCGGTTCCGTCTATGACTGTCTCATCATGATTGGTTTTTGAACTGCATCCGGAAAAGAATATTGATGCAGCCAATATGATTCCTATTATCCTACCGGTTTTCATTATAAAAACCTCCTTCCGTGCGATTATACAGAAGGAGGCTATATTCTTAAAAGAGCAAATTCGGCAATAATCAGGTATTTTATTAACGCTTCATTGACTGGATTTTCTCATTCATCTTCTTAGCTTCTTTTCTGTAATAGCGCATGAAGCAGAACCAGATGACAAATGCGACCAGGAGCTGGATGCCGGCAATTATAAGACCCTGGGTAAATGTAGCCGCGCCTCCGAACCAGCCGACCGCATAAGCTGTTATTGTGTAGATCACACAGCCTATGCCCATGTGAATGACTACTTTTAAGGGGGTCGGAATGCTCTCGATGTTATATACGGCTGTCGGAACACCGAATCCGAGACCAGTAATAAGGCTGCCTATGACCATCTTCGTTAACTGATAATTCTCAAGGCTGAAATTACCTTTATAGATAATGTCGAATACAACGCATATCAGGCTGAATATCGAAAATGCCATTCCGATGCTGATAACAGTACTCTTCAGCAGATCTTTAACTATATTTCTCATCTCATCATCCTCCTATATTCCAAGATATTTTTTGAACTCCGGCAGATATTTTCTCGACACGTAATCCTTATTCCCGTTCTTAAGTTTCAAAAGAAGCGTGCCGGAGAAACCGGGTTCGATACTGTCCATGCAGGACAGGTTTATAAGTGTTGTTTTCGATATCTGCATAAAACCCGAGCCGAGCTGCTGCGAGAGCTCATAAAGCCTCTTGCGGGAACGGAACCTCTGCTTTGCGCCATATATGACAGTATCGCCGTCCTCCACTCTCACCATATATATTTCCTTTGGCTGCAGAACGACAATATCTTCCTCATTCTGCAGAGCTGTAACCGGTGACCCTCCTGTACTTAACACATCGATCATGCGCTGTATTTCATCCGTCACCTTATCCGTGTGGATGACTGCAAACGGCTCTTTGTATTCAGCTGATATATCTATACTAACTTTCACTCCGCGAAAGCCTCCCGTCTGAGATATACATTTATGTTACCATTATGATTCCCTGCACTTAACGGCAAACTTCCAAAACTCATATACCGTCATGAATATTGAAGCCATAAAGAGCCACACCATTATCACATGATATGTCTTTGCCATATAGACAGCATAACCAACCGTTGCAAGAGACGCAATTGCCGCTGTCAGATACCACCATTTGCTGTTCAGGAACTTTTTGATCATTCTTATCACCTCCTTTGCTTTGTGGCCAAATGGTAGCAAAGTATTTCCGCCCTGTGTCGTGAAATGAGGTAAGTGGCGATTTTTCGAAGGTGAAATGCAAACGCAATGCTCTCTAAACCGGTAAATAACTTTTCCCCGACGAAAAAGCGGCAGGAACCCGGCCTGCCGCTCTGTAGTTTTGTTGTAAAAATGTATACATTCAGTGAATCACTCATTTCCTGATTATTTCCTATAATCCCGGATTCAGGAAACGATTTATGTAAAATGACGCAATGAAACAGATACCTGAGTGTGAAAACAAGTTATGATAACGGGTCACTTCCAGTGATCAAGCTCCGACAGATATCCGTTGTACTGAATACGTCTGTCACTGTCTGACAGATTCTCGGGATTCGGCATATGACCGATAAGGAAATCAATAAGCGCATCCTTTGACTGATAAACAAAATCACCATCTGTATAGCACCATGTGCAGTAATCCTCATTAAAGCTCCCGTCGGGTTCTTTGCTGATCATGGAATCCTCCGAAAGAGGCATTCCGCAGCACTGGCAGATAAGCTGTCTCGGACTTCCGAGAATGGTATTTATAGATACGTTGAATTCCCTGGAGATGATCTTAAGTGTTTCGGTGTTAGGCAGTGTGTCACCAACCTCCCAGCGGCTTATGGCCTGCCTTGTCACCAGAAGCTTTTCGGCCATCTGATCCTGTGTCATGTTATTATCTTCGCGCAGTTTCTTAAGTACGTCTTTGGTTTCCATAATTTTGTCTCCTTTATGTTTTATGATTTAAGTATGTTCTTCGCCGTAGACAAAAACAAGCAACCTGCTGTTGCGCGGGGCAATTCCGGCTGTCAATCAACGCTCAAAAGCAGTTCGGAAAGAAGATTCCAGCATACCGGAACGGAGTCAAGAATAACCGTTTCTCTGGTGGTATGCGGATCTATCAGGTCTACGCCTATACATATCATGTCCAGCTCCGGGGATAACAGGCTCAATGTTCCGCACTCAAGTCCGGCATGAACAGCCACTACTTCCATCTCTTTCCCGTTTTGTTCAAGATATATCTTCTTTGTCAGTTTAAGTAATTTACTGTCAGGATTATAAGGCCAGGGATCAGCCATTTTCAGGGTCTCCGAATCAAATCCGCATTCTTCAGCGAGCTCAAGCTGCGAATTAAGTATCTCTGTCTCAAGCACGGCAACTGAGCTCCTTATATATGTCGAAGCGCTGATCCCGTTCTCGTCAAGTTTAAACAGTCCCAGGTTCGACGAACTCTCAACGAGACCTTCCATATCTTCTGACATTGTGTATATACCGTCAATGATCTCCGTGATGTATCTGACTGCATTATCCCTGTATTCCTGATATACGACCTGCGGAACAGTGCTTTCCTCGCTGACTTCGATCGCAATCGAATCATCCCGGCCTTTATACTCTTCCTGAAGCGAGGAAAGGTATTCATCTATGGAAGACATTAAGATCTGTTCGTCCTTTGAATCAATAACAATAACGCAAACAGCTCTGTCCGGGATCGCGTTAGGTGCCGTCCCTCCTTCAAGAAATGCGAGTTCGGAATAGACTCCGCACTCATCAATATACTTAAGAAGTCTTCCGATTCCCGTTATACCGTTAAGTCTCCGCTTATCGATATCCACACCGGAATGACCGCCTGTAAGACCTGACAGGGTGATCTTAAAAGCTTTATCCCCGTCAGCTTCATGAAAACCGGCCGACCCGGAAATGCGCACCGAATCACCTGCAGCAGTACTTACAACAACGTTGTCTGATGCTTCATTATCTATGTTGATCAGGTATTTAGCCCCGTCAAGCCAGGAAGGATCGATATTAAACATTCCTTCCATTCCGTCTTCTTCATCTGTGGTAATGATTATCCTCAAAGGACCGTGATCTATCTTCCCCTGAACGACAGACATCATTATGGCGCATCCTATTCCGTCATCGCCACCCAGAGAAGTGCCGTCTGCCGTAAGTGTATTTGTCTGTTCATCCCTGATGACCGTGATCGGATCGTTCAAAGGATCAAAATCCTTACCGGCTTCAACGGCAACGACCATATCCATATGGCCCTGCAGGATAACCAGCGGTTTATGCTCATAGCCTTTTGTGGCAGGCACGTTGAACATAACGTTATAGTAATCATCCTGTACAGGATTCAGGTTTTGGCTCTTTGCCCACGACACAAAGAAATCGCTTATCTTCTCTTCATGATGTGACGGTCTTGGCACTTCCGCCAGAAGCATAAAGTTCTCGACTACCGTGTCAGTGATCTTTTCCGGTGTCATTTCATGCGAAGACCGGGAACATGAAGAAAATATAAAAGAAAAGGCAAGACATAAAGACAGTGCCTTGCATTTAAATGTTGATCTCACAATGACCTCTTTCAAAACAGAAACAGAAGATAATTCTCTTGAATAATTATATCATGTACGGCTTATCACTTAACAAAATGAACCTTTACCGATAAGATGCCTTCTTTAAGATCAGCCTCTATCGTTCCGCCGTTTCTTGTAATAAGTTCCTTCGCGATCGAAAAGCCGAGACCTGTCGAAGCCTGTCCTTCATGGACTGTGTAGTACCGGTCGAAAAGTTTGGCTGCAGATACAGGCGTCAGTTCCGGCGCGGGATTGCTGAATACCGCGCAGCCTTTGTTATCGAGCTTTACCGTAAGTCCGTCATCTGCGTATTTTATCGCATTGCTGATAATATTCTCGAAGATACGGTTCGCTCCTTTTCTGTCGCACATAACATATACAGGATTGTCAGGAAGTTCTATTTCAGGTTCTATGCCCTTCTTCTTGAACGCGGCATAGAAAGAGAGCATGCACTCCTCTAAGATCCGGCAGATATCAACAGTTTCAGACCTTGTATCTGTATCAGCGGAAGGATGTCCTGATGGATCAGTGGAAGTGCTGTATTTAAAGAGTTCATCCGCCAGTTCGCTCAACGAAAGCGTGCGGCTCTTGATGCGTTCAAGGTATTGTTCCCTAAGTTCCTCATCGGTCTCATCCTTCATAAGATCCAGATATGAATTGATCGCCGTCAGGGGTGTTCTTATATCGTGGGAGATCGCAGTAACGGCTTCAGATACTTTGCGGTTGCCGTCCAGATAACTGTTTCTTTCATTCTGAAGATTTTTGAGTTCCCTGTTAAGCGTCTCGGCGGTTTTCCGGGCATGAGGATCAGTCGTAGTGAGCGTGACAGGCACCTGCGTCTCACCTTTGACCTGGTCTTCGATATTATCGGTAAGCTCATCAAATCCGCGTCTTAAGAGCACTATCTTTATGACAGCGGTGATAAGTGCTATTGCCAGAACCGCACATAGAACTATCAGGATCTTCAACAGCGGATCTCCTTCCTTCTGAAAATGATAATACCACAGAAGGAAATAAGAATAATCCAGAATATATTGCTTGCGGCGTTGACCGCCATCAAGCCGTCACGGTACATCACGTAGTACGGGATACTTAAGCTTTCGTTAGTATGGTGTATCATGGCAGGGTCCGCGTAAGTCGCAATAAGTGCCGCAGTTTTTACCGGACGCGGAAGAATACTGTCTTCAAAGAAAACTATCTCCTCACCGTGATAAATGAATCTGTAATTGAATTCAGACAAAACAAAACTCATTTCAAGATCATATGGATCTTCTTCTTTTATGTCTCTTATAAGCTTAATATTCTCACCACTGACATCTATGTTCTGGGTCCCGGCTAAGAGAGCCGCAGGAACCGATGCGGGAATATACCAGATCAACAACATGAGTATAAAGCCGGCGATAAAAGCAACAGTACGCTTTCCACTGATAAACAGGAATGCCGTGCATAAAGAAGCCACAGTAACCGATATCAGCAATGATACAAGAAACATCATAAGGACCACGGGAATATATACCGGGGGATGCCACTTTAGTATAAGGCACATGATCACATATAAGAATGTACAGGTGATCATCATCGCCATATCAAGAACAATACTGAACAGCAGAGATGAAAGATATATCCTGCCCTTACTGTGACCGCCGGCAATAAGGTTCTTGACCGTGCCGTCACTGAACATTCTTCCCAGAAATACCGGCAGATAGATAATCAGTATTGCGGTCATTATAAACTGAATGGAATCAGAAGTGCCAAACAGCAGTTTGATCTCGTACCTGACCTCGTCATCTTCGGAATCAAGTTTATAATACACATCTTCCGGAAGAGCTGCAGCGTCCAGCATGTAAGCATCTTTCGCGCTCACATCAAGACTTTCAAAACGTCTGCCGGCATCATGGGAAATACCGTTATCGGGATTATCGATACTGATATAACAGATATACAAAGAAGCAAAGACCAGGAAGCCTGCCATTATCCAGGTCTCGATACTTCTTAAGGCTCTGTAGATAAAACCCGAAAGGATCTTCTTCATATTACGTGAACTCCTTTCTGCTTATCTCCACGGCACCTGCCGTTGCTGAAAGCAATATGACCGTACCTGCGGCAACAGCAGACTTTGCGTTGAGGGGTTCATTTGCCAAAACAGCATAGTACGGATTTATCTCCAGGGAAAAAGACAGTGCTTTCCTCTCAGCACCTCCGATATATGCCGGATTAAGCTCCCAGACTATCTCTCCGGAAGCCTCATCTTTATAAGTATTCCTGTAGGGCTGATTCAACATTTCATTAACGATTCCCGGATGAGACATCAGCGCCGGAAGAAGAAACATGGATATGATCACGCCAAACAGTTTGTTGCTGAAGAATACCTGAAGCAACGTAAAGAACACCACAAATGCCATGACGATGACTGCATCAAAAAGCACAGTAAGTATTACCTTGCTGTTGATCTCAACAGATTCTTTTACGGGAACGAACTTAACAAGGAGAAATAATACCGCGGCACTGACAAATATCGAGAATACGGTTGTCAGGACTGCAACCACGGTATCTGCAAGGAATATCATTACCCGCGGTGTTCCGGTAACGATCTTGTTGTTTATCGCACGGGATGAGATATCTGATCCCGTAAACATCATGCAGAATACGGCAGCTCCGAACGGAAAAACATAGATGAGATCTTTCAGGCACAGGATCAGGAAGTCATTGTCAAAGAATCTGGGCCTGCCAAGAGACGGCAGCGTATACATCATCATTTCATTGCCGCAAACACTGTTGAACACGCCTATTCCGGTCAAAACCGAAAAGACAATGACCCAGATAAAGAGCTTAGTCCTGAACAATCTGAACAAAGATGACTTAAGCGCACATCTCATGAGAGGCCTTCCCTCTTAGCGACAAGATTCATAAAATAGCCTTCAAGACTCTCGTTGTTCTCTGCGACCGAAATAACTTCAACTCCTGCCTCGTTCGCCAGCGCAACGGTTCTCGAGACAGATATCTCCGAATAGATATCCACAGTATCTTCACCGTTTATCTTGTAATCTATATCATTTCTGTCGAAAACAGGACACAGATCTTCCACGCTTGATACCTTAAGCCTTGATGACTTACGGACTTTATTCATAAGTTCATCACTTGATAAAGTCTGAAGTATCTCGCCGTTGTCAATGAACGCATAATGCGTCGCGAGTTTGGACAATTCTTCAAGTATATGACTCGAGATAAGTATCGTGGTATGTCTTTCCCGGTTGATCCTGATGAGGATCTCACGCATCTGGATAATGCCCTGCGGATCAAGTCCGTTGATAGGCTCGTCAAGAACAAGGATATCCGGCTTTCCGCACAGTGCCACGGCTATTCCGAGTCTCTGCTTCATGCCGAGGGAGAATTTCCCCGCAGTCTTCTTTCCCGTATTATTGAGCTCGACAAGTTCCAAAAGTCCCGGGATATCGTCATATGATGTCATTCCGAGATTAATATACTGGAGCTTCAGATTGTCATAAGCCGAGAGGTTACGGAATACGGCGGGGCTCTCGATAATAGATCCCATTCTTCTCCTGACTTTCAGGATCTCTTTGTCTTTACTGGATACACCGCTGATCGAATATGATCCTGATGTCGGTTCCGCAAGACCTGTTATGATCCTCATAAGTGTCGTCTTTCCCGCACCGTTCCTTCCGACAAGACCGAAAATCGAACCGTTGGGAATATCAAGAGATACGTTCCTGAGGACATGGGCTTTGCCGTAATCTTTACTGATGTCTTTGATCGAGACTACATTATCCATTACTGATCTCCTTTCAGTTTAAAGCCTATTCCCCAGACTGCTTCTATGTATTCGGTATCAGTATGTTCCTTTATCTTTTTTCTCAGATTGCTGACATGGACCTTAACTGAACTCTCTGTGCAGTCAGGCGTCTCGGATCTGATGAGATCCAGGAGTTCCGACTTAGAGATCACACGACCACCGCCTGTTGCAAGCATCTTCAGTATTGCATATTCGGTCCTAGTAAGCTTTACTTCCTTATCTTTAACATATACTTCATGCCTGTCTGTATCGATTACCAGGTCGCCGCTGGTGATACGCGAAGAGTTACCGCTTCGTGCCGTTGTACGGAGCGCGGCATTTACCCTTGCTTTAAGTTCCCTGATATCAAAAGGCTTGGTTATATAATCTACGCAGCCCTCCGATAGAAGAGCGATCTTATCATCCGTTGAAGACCTTGCGCTCACTGCGATCACCGGCGTTCCTTTCGGAATATGTGTAAGCAGTTCCTCGCCGGACATTCCGGGCAGCATAAGATCCATCAATATAAGATCGGGATTTGTCCCGAGCATCATCCTGCCCTCGGTCCCGGTAGTTGCCCACAAAGCATCATAGCCGTCCTTCTTCAGTTCTTTTTGAAGGACTGCTCCGATATCTTCATCATCTTCAACAATCAGTATCCTGCTCATGTAAAAATAGTATTTCTATTCCTTTTCCAAATCAAGTTGGAGGCACAAATGTTACCTATATCTTAACCCTTTTAACGCCGGCATTGTTTTATAATGAAGCCATGAAAAATACTGTGTATGAAAAATGTATATCAATACTGCTGACGGCTGCATTGCTGGTGCCGGTATCATCATGTTCGTCCAAAAAGAAGGAATACGAAAAGGTAAAAGCAGATGACACGTGGTATGAATACGAATCGTTTGATGCCTCCTGTCTGTATTCTGATGAGGATTATGAATATGTAAGCTTTTCGAATGCCGGCGCAATGAACGGTTCAGTATATTTAAGCGTTAATGCGGAACGCAAATATGAAGGAAATATAAGAGATCTTACCGATAAGGAGATCATGGAGCATTTCGAACAGTCTGTTCTTGAGTTTTCCTTTGACGGAAAGTATATCGGCAGGACTGACTTTGCTTCAGTCAACGATGACGGGACATACCGTTTCCTCCAAAAAGCTTGGGTCGCGGATAATGGATTAAACACACTTGAAGTAATACTCGATCTGGAGACAGGGGCAGTTATCTCCTATCTGTACAACGGAGAAGAACTGACACTGCCTGATGTATATAATTACTATAAGAATCCGGTCTATATTCTCGATATGTACTCAGCGGACGGATACACCGTCTATGTTCTGCATGTCAACTCCTGGAATCAGACTATAGCCGTTGTAAGACCTGACGGTTCGTTCTACGAGATGTACTCATCCGATCTGGCACTTAACGGAGGCGTTGTTGAAGGCGTTATGGATCTTATCCCGGGAACGCGGGGCACCGTCATATTACCGGTCTATCTCTCAACTTATGATCTCATATATGTTTCTCTCAATATCGCTTCCGGCGAAGTAAAGGAACTGTCAGGCCTGTACGGCAATTTCGGAACATGGATCGAACGCGCTTCCGGCAAATATGTCGGAAGAGACGTAAACGGATTCAGTTTTGTTGATGACATGACAGGCGAACTTACCCGCATCTGCGATTACAGCGATATCGGTGCATCACTGACAGATATTGCGGAATCCGAGCTGCTCTATATCTCGGATAACGGTGACGAGATCCTGCTGGGATGTGAGACTGAGGAGCCAACAGGCGGATTCGGTTACAGGATAGCTCATCTCTCGCTTGCCGGTACCAATCCAAATGCGGGAAAGACAATTCTTACTTTGTCATCAGAACATGATTTCTTTCCGTCTGAATCCGATTTCAACGCAGTCCATCTGTTCAATGAACAAAACGGTTCATTTTTTATAAAGTATGCTTTCCCTGAAGACGGGTCAGGAAAAGAAATTGACACAGATCCTGATATCCTTCTTGTTGAAGATCCGGCAGCAGATGCCTCGGATGTCAACCGTTATATCGATCTGGCACCTTTATTGGGGCTTGATAAGACTGACTGGGAAGAGCAGTATTTTTCGAATGCGGTAGATGCAGCAAGATCAGGAGATTCACTTTACAGGATACCTTTGGATATATCCGCATCAGGGATCATCACCTCTTCATCCAATATGCCTGAAGGTCAGACAGGGTTTACTTTCGGCCAATATGAAAGATTCGTGGATGAAGTATGCAACGGTGTTGATCCTATGAGCAGCACAGCAGGATTCAATATGGGCAAATCCGGATATTTCACAAAACTGTTCCTGAACATGAGTGATATATTCATTTCAGACGGACATGTTGATATAAGCGGTGATGATTTCCGCGAACTCATGATCTTTGTTGATGAGAACGGCAATGACGGTTCTTCTGAAGACAGCATCTCCGGACATTCCGGTGCTGCGGCTGAGATCATATCTGCCATTGAGGGGCATAACGCAAGGCTTGAAGGAACGTATGGCGCAATATATGGGTATCTTTACGACTTCGATGAATATATCGAATGTTATGAAGAATTTGGAGACGGAATAGGAATTTTCGGCCTTCCGTCCTTCGATGGCAGAGGGCCGCAGACAGTATCTCATGAGTTTGTCTGTGTATTGTCGGATACGGATTATCCTGAAGCGTGCGCGGAATTCGTAAAGCTGCTGTTATCATATGATGTGCAGATCACAATGACCTCCGGAAATCCGGTAAACCGCAGCGCCATGAGATATATAGCAGAGAAAAGACTCAATGAATACAACAAAGCATTCGCAGATTCTTCAGTATTCTCTTCACGTTCCCCGTTGCCCTCAGACATGGTAGATAAATACATGAATATTCTTTCCTATTCATACGGCGGAACATATGCCGGAAGCGCGATAGAGGAAATCCTGCGCGAAGAATCATCCGCATATTTCTCAGGCGGCAGATCGGTTGATGACATCATTCCTGTTATGCAGAAACGCATTCAGACCGTTCTCGATGAGACAAAATAAAAGGGCTGTCCCGAAAACGGAACAGCCCCCTGGCCAAAAAAGTTAAATGATCGATAGTCAGTTAAGCAGCCGGAACTTCATAAACCACGTCGATGAAAACATTCTGTGTCATGAAATCCCTGAATACGATCTCGATCGGACTGTCCGAACGGAGCTTGTAATAAGCTGTATATGTGATCGTGTCTCCGTCAGCAATCTTCTCATACTCGGGAAGATCAGACTGTGTCTTTCCTGCGTCCTCAGAGTCCTTAGGTGAACCTACGGTGTTCAGCGAAATGCCATCCTGGAAAACATAGCAGCTGCCGGAAGCGACCATGAATGCGTTGTCTTCCTTGCCGGATGTATTTGTCCATGTGTAGGAAATACCGATAACCTTGTGATCAACGATATTGCTGTCACGGTCAAGATCAGTTCCCTTGAATACGCCTGTAACCTCATTTACCTTGATGGAGAACTTACCGTTGGGCGAATCACCTTCTGTAAGTGCACCGGGACCGAATGCCGGATTAGGAACCTTGGTTACCTCAAAATCCTCGTGACGGATGTCAGGCATATCCCACTTGGGATCGACATCAAAGTACTGGGTATTGTTGCTGTCAGAACCGATACCTATAGTTACGACATCAGTATTGCCCTTGATCATCGAGAACTCAGCCATGCCGCGGAGAGTAGTTCCCTTCTGGAGATAGAGCCAGATATTGTCATTGAAATCCATGTTATTAAAAGTGGAATTGGAAGACGGACCGAACTTCTGCTCTTCACCATCCTGCGTTGCAGACCAGTAAATGGCATTTACCTTTGTAAATCTGTCGCTTAAAGAAGTAAAGTCATAGTAAACGTTAAGGAGATCATAGTCATACTTGTCTCCTGTATCGAAATACTCGTAACCTACTACCTGAAGTTCAAAATCACCATCGAAAACGAACTTCTCGGGCAATGTGAACTGTGAACCTGCCTCAGTCTCCTCTGCGGATGTTTCTGCAGCTGTTGTCTCGGCAGCGGCAGTCGTCTCACTTGCTTTGGTTTCCTCAGCTTCTGTTGTGGTCTCCTCTGTCTTATTGCATGCAGTGAAAGAAGTTGCCATCAATGCAGCTGTCATGCCGGCACAGAGAATTCTTGTGATCTTACTTGTTTTCATAAAATCCCCCTCCTTTTTTGATGTACCCACATTTTATCGCTGTGAATATGCATAAAAAAGCGAGGGACGGATTGTCAACATTAACCAAATATGTAAAGGCTACTTTACAAAGATTATAAAAACTAACAATTGTTTTCAAATACTTTTTTGCTCTTAATCACTTTCGGAAAACTCAGGCTTTCTTAGCTTTTACCATCGTGAAATAGATCACTCCGGCAACCGCATATAATGCCATTGCCGTGACAATGATGACCGTATAATTGTTGTTGGTATTGGAAAGTATTATCTCGGACAGGTTATTGCCCGTAATGCCGGCAACTGCCCATGCTGACAGCGAAAGGCCGTGAATCTTCGAGATATTTTTCATTCCGAAGCGCGATTCAAGCAAGGCCGGCAAAGTCGAGAATCCTCCGCCGTAACCGAGATTGATCACCATGAGAAGCGCTATGATCACAAAACCGCTGCTGATAACCGCTGAAAGGCCGCAGAGCAATACACATGAGAGGAATATGATCCCGTATACCGTTGCACGGTCTTTCATCTTATCTGAAACTGTCGAATAGCCGATACGTCCCAGAGCGTTGCATACTGCCGTTACAGAAGGCACAATGCTTACTATCGTTGCCAGGATTGCAAGTCCGGCGAATTTCTCGTTCAGAAGCTGTTTTTCGTATGTGATCAGCATCAGGCCGCAATGAATGTTGATATAAAAGATAAGCCATATGCCGATAAATGTCTTATCCCTGAACATTGATGTGACTTTAAAGCTGTCATTTACGCTCTTGTCCTCTACCCAGCCATCCGGCTTCTTCAGAAGGAGATGTCCTGCGAACATCATGACAAAATAGATCCCGCCGAGGATAAGGAACATCGGCGCGATACCAAGCTTATTCTGGAGCATTTCCATAACAGGCGTTGCAATGGCTTTAGCAAGGCCGAAGCCCATGATCGATATACCCGTAGCAAGGCCCTTATTGTCCTTGAACCAGAGCATCAGTGTCTTTACCGGCGTAAGGTATCCTATGCCCAATCCGATACCCATTATGCAGCCGTAGAACAGATAGATCAGTATCAAAGCCAGAGGACCTGTGAAGAACCGGATCGTGAGACCCGTGCCGAGCATTCCCGTGGTAAAACAGATGGCTGATATGAGAGATGACCTGTGAATATTCATCTCAACGATCTTGCCCGCAAATGCGGCGGACATGCCGAGGAAGAAGATTGCGAAGCTGAATGCCCAGCCGACAGAGAAAGTACTCATTCCAATAGCATCCGCAATGGATTGTTTAAACGTACTCCAGCAATAGACTGTGCCGATTGAACAGTGTATCAAAAGTGCCGGTATTGCCGCCCTGATCCATTTATTCATAGTTATCACCCCTCGGAGACCGTATGAATAAAGTTTATCATTTAATCGGCTAAAGTGAACGTGTTAATAAAACCATATTTTCAAAGAAGTTTTTGTTGCAGCAGGTAATTACTGATTATTCTTTGACACTCATATAGAAACTCACATGAGAGTTCAGTTCCTTGAAGCCGTTCTTCATGTAAAACCGGTAGGACGGCTTGTCATTGTCAGTCTGAAGAAATATACCGGCAAGACCTTTTTCCCGGATATCATTTTCGATGAGCCGTAAAAAACGCGAGCCTGTCCCCTGGCCCTGAAGATCAGGCGCAACGCAGAACTCCTCGATATTGTAGTTGGTCCCTTCCCACCAGTGCCTGATCATGCCGAGCGACATGGCGGCAAGACGGCCGTCTATAACTAGTCCGTAGTTAAGAGCATTATATCCGCCTGAGATCTCTTTGATATATTCGTTGAGCTGCACCGGATCGCTCCAGTCATCATTCCACGGTTCCCCGTTAAAAGCATTCTTATAGAGCTCTGCCATCTGAGGCAGGTAAGTTTCATCAAGGAGTATAAATTCTTCCATCAGAATTCACCGTCACTTATAATCGTCGACGTCGAACTTTCTGTCGCGGAAATAGAAATCCCTGTCAGCTTCTGTGATCTCTCTTACAGGACGGCACGGATTGCCGTATGCGAGCATATTGTCCGGGATATCCTTGGTTACCACACTGCCGCCTCCGATAACGACATTGTTGCCGATAGTGACGCCGGGGCATACGAGAACGTTGCCGCCGATCCAGACATTCTCACCTATCGTAATATCGATACCGTATTCATAACCTGAATTGCGGGACTCGGGATGTATCGGATGGCCGGCGGTACATATTTGAACATTAGGTCCGCACATAAAGTGATCGCCGATCTTTACTTTGCCGACATCGAGCACGATGAAGTTATAGTTCGCGAAAAAGTCTGATCCGACCTCTATGTTATATCCGTAATCGCAGTGGAAAGGCGATTCGATGCAGAGATAACCTTCCTTGGTCTTGCCTAAGATCTCACGTAGCAGACTCTCCCTTTCAGCCTGTTTATCGGGTTCCATGTTATTGTACCGGTAGAGCTTCTTCTTGCATTCCATGCGCTCCTCATTAAGTCCGTCCATCCAGGACTTGTAAGGAAGATTCGAAAGCATTCTCTCTTTGTTATCCATGTTTTATGTCTCCTCGATATATCCGTCCTTCGGAACCAGCCTGAGTTCAAATGTTTCCCTGTATCTTACGTCCTTCCTGACCGGCTGAGTCGTGATATTATCCTTTGTTCTCTCGATCTCCTTTGAAGCAAAGTCACAGAAGAATTCGCAGAAATCGTTATTCATGAGCTGTTCCTCATGCAGGAATTCATTCATCTGCTCGGGTGTGTAAGGAAGTACAGTGAAATCGAACTTCGGATTGTATCCGATCCTTCTGATCTCAACGGCATCACCGTCACCGTTTGTGATCTTTACAATCTGTGTATCGGTGTGTGATGAGTTCTCGGCAGGTCTCGCGTAAGGATGATATATCTTTCCGACACCCGCTGAATATACGCCGAGTCTTGCCGCATTCTTACGGTCAACATAAGACTCGCCCGGGCCTCTTCCGTACCATGAGCAAACGCAGTCATCCCTTACGACCGGGAATCTGATGCCGTATCTGACCATGTCGTACTTAGGCTTGAAATCAAGCGTTACCCTTATCGTATCAGCCTTGGGAACCTCATAGAATAAGAGAACTTCACCATGCATGGCAAAAGACTTGTATCTTGAGATCATGGTAAATTCTCCGTCCCTGCTGCTGTATTCGGAACCGACATACTTTATGGATTCCTGGATGCTCTCATAATCGCTTTCCTTGGAGAAAACC
>JAEEGL012433230.1_pt1 | contig 65114 bp, 58 predicted proteins | sample 9134231 | NCBI WGS metagenome assembly JAEEGL01 (sample SAMN16246548, study PRJNA631951) | gut metagenome | biome: gut microbiome; feature: rumen; material: fiber-attached | host: Bos | place: Iran: Karaj | collected 2018-10
CGATGTTTGCAAAGCTCCCTTTTACGCGCGTGCTGAAGGCGATGTCTGACGCAGAACGGGATAATAACCTATAATACAAAATGTCATACGGTGCGTAGCACCTATTAAAAAGAAAAGAAGTCAATCTATCAAGCTAGCTTGAAGAGTTGACTTCTTCTCTTTTTATACGTTCGCTTTGCGAACTATGACATTTTGATTAAATTAACGTAGTGTCCCGTTCTGCTAGTTCCGGCTTCGGCACGCGTAATAAAGAAAAGGGAGCGCAAACATCAATGGAAATTGCGCTTTTTGGCGCGGTGAGCGAGATGAAACTTCGGAGCGAAAAGGGCCGTCGGTGCTCAGACATGTTGAGCCATGGACGGAATTCTTCGTTATCCTTTAAAACGCTCATGGACTCAGGGGAGCTTTCACAGGCGCGAAAATACTTGGCTGTTCTTCGCTCTGGCTGTGATGGCGGCGGGGCGGGAGGAGAGCTGTTAATAGTAACTTTGCCCTGGAAAATCGACGTAAAGTAATCTACACTTCTGGCCGATATACATATAGGATGAGTGCACCCCTTTTATTTATTCAAGAATTGGTTTATAATGGCAATGATATTGTAAACTATAATTATTATCCGCAATTATGCGCTAATACACATTTTAGATAAGGGGTACTTAGGAAATATGCAGTACGCAGATATTGGAATTGATTTAGGAACCGCCTCTGTCCTTGTATATATCAGAGGAAAGGGCGTAGTACTTAAAGAGCCATCAGTTGTGGCTTATGACAGAGATACAGAAGAAATCAAGGCTATCGGAGAGGATGCAAGACTTATGCTTGGCCGTACACCAGGCAACATCGTTGCAGTAAGACCTCTTCGTCAGGGCGTTATCTCTAACTACAAGATTACAGAGCAGATGATGAGATACTTCATCAAGAAGGCTATCGGACGCAGAATTCATCGTAAGCCATTCATTGCTGTTTGTGTTCCTTCAGGAGCAACAGAGGTTGAGAAGAAGGCTGTTGAGGATGCTACAAGACTTTGCGGTGCTCGTGATGTTAAGACTATCGAGGAGCCTATCGCTGCAGCAATCGGAGCAGGTATTGATATTACAAAGCCTTGCGGAAACATGATTGTTGATATAGGTGGTGGTACTTCAGATATAGCAGTTATTTCTCTTGGCGGAACAGTTGTTAGCACATCTGTTAAGGTTGCCGGCGATGATTTCGACGAAGCAATCGTTCGTTACATGAGAAAGAAGCACAATCTTCTTATTGGTGATCGTACAGCAGAGGATATTAAGATCAAGATCGGTTCAGCTTATCCTCGCGCTGAGAATGATTATATGGACGTTCGCGGAAGAAACCTTGTAACAGGTCTTCCTAAGACTGTACGTGTATCCTCAGAGGAGACAGAGGAAGCACTTAGAGAGCCTACTTCACAGATTATCGAGGCTATCCACAGTGTTCTTGAGAATACTCCTCCAGAGCTTGCAGCAGATATTGCTGACAGAGGAATCGTCCTTACAGGTGGCGGAGCACTTCTTCGCGGACTTGAGGATCTTATTTATTCAAAGACCGGCATTAACACCATGACAGCTGAGGATCCTATGACTGCAGTTGCCATCGGAACAGGCCGTTATGTGGAATTCATAGTAGGATATCACGAGGATTAAATAGAACCGAGCACTTGCTGCGAGGTTCGTATGAACGTGATGCAAGAGTGAGGAGCGATCTTTGCGAAGCAAATTGGAATATCGCTCCGAATATATATGAGCATATGAAGTTGCTCATATATAGGATATCATGAGGATTAAATAGAACCGAGCACTTGCTGCGAGGTTCGTATGAATAATGTTGGGGATGGGGAGATGACAGGAATTGCTATTTTGATGCACAAGACCGGCAGTTCATGGAATGAACGCTCAGCATAAGACCAGGATGGTATGAGGTAAATGTATGGTTAAGGGACTATACACTGCTTACACTGGAATGATCAATGAGCAGCACAGAATGGATGTGCTCACCAACAATCTTGCCAATGCCAACACAAATGGTTACAAAAAAGAAGGCGCCACAGCTCAGTCCTTTAAGGACCAGCTGGCGCTGAAAATAAAGGATTATACTGATGCTCCTCACACAGTACGTGGGCTGGGCATCATTAATCCTGGTGTAAAAATCGGAGAAGGCTATGTCGACTGGACTGAGGGGCCACTAAGGGAAACAAACAATACCTTTGACCTCGCAATCGGTGGAGATGGCTTTTTTGCTATAGATTACACAAATAAGGCCAAAAATATCCAAAGGGACACCGCTGGTATCAAGAAGGTTATGTATACCAGAGACGGTAACTTTGAACTCAATAGCGAAGGCTTTCTGGTAACTCAGGATGGTGACTTTGTTCTTGGAAAGGATGGAAGCTCTATCCAGCTCGATCCTAGTCTTCCGGCAACCATCAATACTTTGGGCATAATCTATCAGGATGGACAGCGCAAGGGACAGGTTGGAGTTTATGATTTTGATAAGGTTTCTTATCCTGATGGAGTAAAAGCCTACAATGTTCTTGAACACTATGCAGAAAACTCATTTGTTCCAGTAGATGGGGCAGAAGCTAAGGCTTTGGAGACACCTACTGTTTACACGGGATTCTTAGAGCAGTCTAATGTGTCAGTTGTTGATGAAATGGTTACTATGATTGCGGTTCAGAGAAATTATGACACCAATCAGCGTATGATCACTACAATTGATGGCACCTTGGATATCGCAGCTAATCAGCTTGGAAGACTCAGCTAAATAATTTAAGAAAATTTTTATAATATAGTCTGACGCCTGTGACGATATATAAGTAGAGCTAAAGACATACCAGTCACGGAGGACGGTAGTGGTTTAGAAGTAGGAAAACTCCTACGTCGGAGGTGGCTTATGGTTAGAAGCTTATGGTCGGCTGCGACGGGTATGAATGCCCAGCAGACTAATGTAGATACAATATCCAACAATCTTGCCAATGTAAATACGACCGGTTACAAGGCTCAGGGAGCTCAGTTTAAATCCCTCCTTTATCAGGAACTTCAGACGGTTACAACAACAGCAAATGGTGAACCCAAGCCTGTTACTTCACAGGTTGGTCTTGGTGTGCGTACTGCTTCAATAAATCAGTATTTCAGACAGGGATCTTTTTTGAATAATGATAATCCGGCAGCTCTTGCAATCAGCGGCGACGGATTCTTTAGTTATTTTGATACAGACGGAAAAACACAGCTTTACACAAGAAATGGTAATTTTTCCTGGGCACTGGCTGATAATAATGGCGGCGACCTGATTCTCACTACATCTGATGGTAATAAGGTTCTTGGAAACAACAGCCAGGAAATAAGAGTTACGGGAAATCTGGTGGCCAGCAGAATCAGTATAGGCGGCGATGGAAAGATTTATTATCCTGATGAAAATGGTGTACCGCAGCAGATTCAGAACTTCCAGATAGGGCTTTGGCAATTCCCTAACAGAGAAGGTCTTGAAAGAGTAGGAAGTGTTGCATGGAAGGAAACAGTGGCCAGTGGAAGAAATATTCTTGAAAATCCGGCAAATGGACAGGCTCCTGCAGGCATAAAGGTCAGCGAGCTTGTACAGGGTTACCTTGAGGGTTCAAATGTAAATGTAGCTACTGAGATGGTTAACCTTATCGTAGCTCAGAGGGCATATGAGATGAACTCAACTGCTATCCAGACTACGGATGAGATGATGCAGACAGCTAATAGTTTGAAACGATAATTAGTGCTAGGCTGACATAAGGGGGAAAGCTATGGCAGGATATGATATTTCGGGAATTAACGCTACCGCGATAACTGAATATGCAACTATAGAGAGCAAAAATGCCAGTACCAGAGCGCTTCAGAATAAGCTTGAAAATGTTTCTGATAAGTCCTCTGATGACGAGTTGTGGGCTGCCTGCAAGAGCTTTGAAGCATATTTCCTTGAGCAGATGTTTAAGGAAATGCAAAAGTCTGTTGATGCACTAAAGCCTGAAACTAATGACAGATCAACACAAACCTTGGTGGATTATTTTAAAGATCAGACTCTTCAGGATGTATGTGCGACCTCTGTTGATAATCAGAGTAACGGATTTGCCCAGATGCTCTATGAGAATCTAAGAAGAAATTACGACATTCCAGAGGCTAAAATCGAGCCCAATAACGAATGAATAAAATAAAGAATACGGATTACCCAAAACCCGCGTAATTCTTAAGGAATCTTAAGATTTATGCGGGCATTATTATGTTATAATGCCTATTATGGAAAACGAATTGGAAAAAGTAAAAGGATATATAGAGCATTTTATCTACAAGAATCCTGAAAACGGCTATGGCGTTGTGAATCTGGTCACTGAGGATGAGGAGATTGTCTGTACGGGCAATTTTAAGGATGCAGATATTGGAGATACGCTGGAGATAGAGGGAACATATGTTAATCACCCGGCCTATGGTCAGCAGCTTAAGATATCTTCTTTCAAAATCACTGTTCCAGATGATGCGGTCTCCATGCAAAGGTACCTTGGATCGGGAGCAATCAAGGGAATAGGAGAGGCCCTGGCAGCCAAGATTGTAAAAAAGTTTGGAGATGATACCTTCAGGATAATTGAGGATGAGCCTGAGCGCCTTGCTGAGGTCAAGGGGATCAGCATAAAAAAGGCTCAGGACATCGCCATTCAGATGGCTGAAAAAAGAGAGATGCGAGATGCCATGATATTTTTGCAGCAGTACGGCATAAGCAACAATCTTGCAGTAAAGATTTTTAACAAGTACGGAAGCAGGATTTATGGCATTTTAAAGGAAAATCCCTATCAGCTGGCGGATGACATATCAGGAGTTGGCTTTAAGACGGCAGATGAGATTGCGGCCAAGGTTGGAATTCGCGTAGATTCTGAATACAGAATCAAATCAGGACTTTTGTATACTCTTTTGCAGGCATCTCTTGATGGAAACACCTACCTGAAAATGGACGATTTGATATCAAGGACAGAGACGCTTCTTTTAAATGGACCTGAAGCTTCTATAGATGCTGAGGACATGAAGACACAGGTTGGCAATCTTTTGATGGAGAAAAAGCTGGTCTGCAAGAATGGCGAGGATGTCTTCGCTGCAAGCTACTATTACGAGGAACAAGGCTGTGCTGCAATGCTTCATGAGCTGAATATAGCTGAAAAGGTCTCTGCAAAAGAAGAAAAACTATACAATGATAGGATTCTTCAGATAGAGGATAAGCGCGGAATCGAGCTTGATGATCTTCAGAGAAAGGCTGTCCTTACCAGTATTTCAAACGGAATTGTCATTATAACAGGAGGCCCTGGAACCGGAAAAACAACGACGATAAATACTATCATCGGATATTATGCTTCGGAGGGACTAGATATTTTGCTGGCGGCCCCTACAGGAAGAGCTGCCAAGCGAATGACCGAGGCTACAGGATATGAGGCTAGAACAATACACAGACTTCTTGAGGTTTCCGGACAGGTTAGTGATGATGACGATACCAGGTCGGGAGGAGTCCACTTTGAGAGAAACAGGGACAACCCGTTAGAAGCCGACGCAATAATTATCGATGAGATGTCCATGGTGGATATCCATCTTTTTTACGCGCTGCTAAAGGCACTGGTACCAGGCACACACCTGATTCTTGTTGGAGACAGCTCGCAGCTTCCAAGTGTAGGACCAGGGCAGGTCTTGGGGGATCTCATTGCCAGTGGTAAATTCCCTACTATTATTTTGCAAAAGATTTTCAGACAGGCAGAAGAAAGTGACATTGTCATGAATGCCCACAGGATCCACAACGGAGAAAAGCCGGTTCTTGATAATAAGAGTAAGGACTTCTTTTTCCTTGAAAGAGGTGACAGCAACGTCATTTATAAGCATATGATCCAGCTTATCAGGGATAAGCTCCCTGGCTATGTGGGAGCAAAGCCCTATGATATCCAGGTTCTTACGCCTATGAGAAAAGGACCCCTTGGGGCAATTTCGCTAAATCTTATTTTGCAGGAGTATCTTAATCCGCCGGATTCCTCCAAAAAGGAGCATGCATATGGAGATATGCTCCTTAGAGAAGGGGATAAGGTCATGCAGATAAAGAACAATTACCAGGCCCAGTGGGAGGTTGTTGGAAAATATAATATTCCGGTTGATTCCGGAATGGGTATTTTTAACGGTGACATGGGTATTGTCAGGGAGATAAATGAGTACTCACAGGATCTGGTGGTGGAGTTCGATGAGAGCAGGAGGGTCAGATATCCTTTTTCAGAGCTTGATGAAATTGAGCTGGCTTACGCAATTACTATACACAAGTCTCAGGGAAGTGAGTACCCTGCGGTCATCATGCCGATTCTTGGAGGACCGAGGATGCTTCTAAACAGAAATCTTCTCTACACAGCGGTTACAAGGGCAAAGAGCACAGTATGTATCCTTGGAAGCAGCAAAACAATACAGGAGATGGTGGATAATCAGGAGCAGCTAAAAAGATATACTGGTTTGAAGGACAGGATAATAGAGTTTTTTGATGTTAATGAGTAGTTTCATAGATATTTTGTATCCCAGGCGTTGCCCTGTATGCGATGGGATTGTTGCCCCGTTGTCGCTTGATGGAGCAGGGAAAATAGTCACAGGAAAGCTGATTCATGAAAGCTGCGCTAAAAAGGTCAAGTACATAAAAGGTAGCACCTGCGTTAAGTGCGGTAAAAAGCTTACCGGGGCGTATGCCGATATGGAGTACTGCGCAGACTGTAGAAAGCATGAGCACATATACGACAGGGGCTTTGCAATCTTTGACTACAGGAGCATTGCAGGATCAATCTATCGCTTTAAATATGCGGGTAGGCAGGAATATGCGTCTTTTTATGCCGACAGGGTCATACGCATGTATGGAAAGAAGCTGAAAAAGCTTGGAATCGAGGCTATTATTCCTGTGCCAATGTATAGGGAAAAGGAAAAGCAAAGAGGGTATAATCAGGCCCTTGTCTTTGCAAAGGAAGTTTCCAGGCAATGTCAGATTCCTATTTATAAAGATTTAATAATACGGCGTAAAAACACCAGACCAATGAAGGAACTTGACGTAAGAGGGCGCCGTAATAATTTGAAAAAGGCTTTTAATATAGTCCGAAATGATGTAAAATTTAAATGCATACTTATTATCGATGACATCTATACAACTGGAAGTACTATTGACGAGATCGCCCATGAGTTTCGGATTGCAGGTGTTGAAAGGATATATTTTCTTTCACTGGCAATCGGGCAAACTACTTAAAATATACGGAGGTCACTATATGAACTTACGGAATTGTGCAAGATGCGGTAAAATGTTCAATTACATTGGAGGTCAGCCAATTTGTGAGGCTTGTAAGAAGGCTCTCGAGGATGATTTCCAAAAGGTAAAGCAGTTTATTGTCGATAATCCGCGTGCGGGACTAAAACAGATTTCAGATGAATGTGAAGTTACTACCAAGCAGATTCAGCAGTGGATCCGTGAGGAGAGACTTATGTTCACTAGTGATTCTCCTATTCAGCTTCAGTGCGAGAACTGTGGAGAGCTTATTCAGACAGGAAGATTTTGTGCTAAGTGTAAGTCTTCAATGGCAAATAACCTTAATGATACATTTGCCAAGCCGAAGCCTCAGCTTCAGCCTGCCCCCAAGCCTGATAAGAAGGCTGGAATGCGCTTCCTGGATACTTAAGGAGCAGCAATGTTAGATGAAGAAAAAGTCATTTTGATGACCAAGATGACTGCGTTCATAGATCGCGAAGGGAAAAAGAATGATGCAATCAACTCCTATTTTAGGAGCGACTACGTTGGCTTTAACGTACTTAAGTCAGTTATAAGTGCAACCGTAATATTTGCAATCCTCCTCGGCACCTATGTACTTTGTAAGTTTGAGACGGTGCTCTCAAACATCTATAATACGGAAAATCTATTAAACGCCGGCAGGAGGTGTCTTATATACTACCTCCTGCTTGTTGGCGTGTATTCACTTGCATCATATGTCATTTATTCATATCGATATAGCAAAATGCGTAAAAGTATGAAGGCATATTATGGAAACTTAAAAAAACTAGCTAGAATGTACGAGAAAAAGGACTGAATAATATGACTTCATTATTGGAATTAAAGCAATATATCAAGAAATTCTACATTAAGAACGAGACCTATATAACTTATGTGTGGAAATTTCTTTTAGCACTTATTACTATCGCAATTATAAATAATAAGTTGGGGTATATGCAGCCACTGAACAATATAGCTATTGTCCTGATGGCTTCACTTTTGTGTTCTATTCTCCCGGCTAACTTTATAGTATTTATAGCAGCTCTTTTCATCCTGGGACATTTGTATTCCCTCGGCGTGGAAAGTGCCATTATTGTGGCTATTATTTTCCTGCTTATGTTCCTTTTGTATTTTAGATTTTCACCAAAGGATACACTGGCAGTTCTTTTGACACCAATTTTCTTCTTTTTGCATATTCCATATGTAATGCCACTTGCCATGGGACTTTTGGGGCTTCCAACCTCTGTTGTCTCAGTTGGATTTGGTATTGTTATTTCTTATATGATCAAGTACTTCTCTGCAAACACAGGAAAGATTGCTGGAGAAGGCGTTGAGGAAACAGCCAGCCAGTTCCAGCAGGTAATTACAGATATTTTGGGTGACAAGGGCATGCTTGTTATGATTGCAGCCTTTGCTGTTACTATTATTCTTGTTTATGTTATTCGCAGAACATCAGTTGATCATTCCTGGAAGATTGCTATTGTGGCAGGAATGGTGAGCATTATTGTTTGTACACTTATTGGAGATCTGGTGCTTGAGACAAATATGTCCATTGGAGGAGTAATTGTTGGATCTTTCGTTTCTGCAGTTCTTATGCTGGTGGTTGAGTTTTTTGCATTCAATGTGGATTACAGCAGAACTGAAAAGGTTCAGTTTGAGGATGATGAGTATTACTACTATGTAAAAGCTGTACCAAAGGTTACAGTTTCTGCACCTGACAGAAAGGTTAAGAGAATAAACCGTGCTAAAGTAAAGCACAGATAATATAAAGGAAAAGTATGCAGACGTTTAATTTTCTTTTTGATTTTAATAGGACGAGCCTGCATATGCCAAATGTGGGGATACCAGACATCCTTGAGATCCTGATCATTGCATTTTTGGTATATCACATTCTGGTATGGGCTAAAGACACGAGACTATGGTCGCTCCTTAAGGGCGTCATAGTTATTGTTGTGTTTATACTTATTGCAGCGATTCTTAATATGACCACTATTTTGTGGATTGCGGATAAGGTTGCCGTAATCGCTTTTACTGCGATTGTAGTTGTATTGCAACCAGAACTTCGTAAGGCACTGGAAGAGCTTGGAAGAAAGAACTTCTTTGCAAATGTTTTTGCTATTGGTGATGGAAAAACAGAGGAGAGATTTTCTGATAAGACTCTAAATGAGATTACAAGGGCCTGCGTGGAAATGGCCAAGGTAAGAACAGGTGCTCTCATTGTTATTGAGCAGAGTCATCCGCTTACGGAATTTGAAAGAACCGGTATTGATGTGGATGGTATTGTTACAAGCCAGCTTCTTATCAATATTTTTGAGCACAACACACCACTTCATGATGGTGCAGTAATCATAAGAGGAAACCGTATTACTTCTGCAACATGCTATTTGCCACTTTCTGATAATATGGGAATCGGAAAAGAGCTTGGAACAAGACACCGCGCAGGTATAGGTGTATCAGAGGCAACAGATTCTCTTACTATTATAGTTTCCGAGGAAACAGGAAAAATAAGCGTTGCTTACGAGGGAGAGCTTGAAAGAGCAGTAGACAGCGACAGACTTCGTGAGAGGCTTAGACTTATACAGAATAAACGCAGGATTGAAGCGCCGGTTAAGCACTTCACCAGAAAGGCCAGGGCAAAGAAATGAAGAAGATAACGGCCAACTGGGGACTTAAGGTTATATCATTGGTTTTTGCTGCCATGGTCTGGTTTTTGGTTACTAACATAAGTGACCCGAGCGTATCAGTGAGATTTACCAATATTCCTGTAACAATAAAAAATGCAAACCTTATAACTGAACAGGGACAGGTTTTTACAGTACTTGATGGAAGCGACACGATAAACTCTGTTACTATAAGAGGACCGAGATCTGTAATCGACTCTCTTAGCCAGAATAATATTGTGGCAACAGCAGACATCCAGGGTTTATCAAGCCTTAATACTGTCAGCATCGATGTATCAACCAACAAGTATCTGGACAAGCTGGAGAAGATAACACCAAGTTCAGATATTCTTAAACTAAGCGTTGAGAGAAAGGTAACCAAGTCCTTTGCTATAAGCGCAACAACTTCCGGAACGCTTGCAGACGGCTATATCATAGGCGATGTATCTACAGAGCAGAATATGATAAGAGTCAGCGGTCCTGAGTCTGTTGTAAATAGTATAAGCAAGGCTGCGGTAGATGTAGATGTTACCGGCTTTACTTCAAACATTGGAACTGATGCAGACATTTACCTTTTGGATGCCGATGGAGAAGATATTGCTATTACCTCTTCAGTTGTTATGAATATCAAGACTGTAAGAGTTAATGTTGTAATTTATGAAACAAAGTATGTTCCTGTTAATTATATCGTGACAGGAGAGCCGGCTAGCGGATATGCTCTCACAGGTGAGATAGAAAGCAATCCGGAGCAGGTACTGGTAGCTGGAAGAAGCAGCACTATCTCCAATGTTTCAGAGCTGAATGTTACGGATGATAATCTGAATGTGGCAGGTCTTTCTTCAAATCTTAATACTACAGTGGATTTGTCAAAGGCTCTTCCTTATGGTGTGATATTTGGAGATAAAGAATTCAATGGCACAGCTTCGGTTGTGGTTCATATCGGAGCAATTATTGACAAAACTATAGATGTTAATATCCGAAATATTAACATTGTGAATCCGATTGCCGGGTACAAGATAAAAGTCGACGACAGCGAGTATACCACGGTTTCTTTGACACTTCAGGGACTTACAAAAGACCTTGCAGCCGTGTCTGCAGCTGATCTTGAAGGAACAGTTGACGTGGAAAGAATTATAAGTGATAATAACCTGTCGAAACTTTCACCTGGCACATATAGTGCGGTGGTAACCTGGGCGCTCCCAGAGGGCGTAGTAGAAAAGACAGCAGCGAGTGTTTACGTTACTGTAGAAGAAGATAATTAAGAGGTTTTTTGAAATGGGAAGATTATTTGGAACTGATGGTGTCAGAGGCGTGGCAAACGATGAACTTACTCCACTTTTGGCCATGCAGCTTGGTCAGGCTGGTGCCTATGTTTTGTCAAAGGAAGTAAATCACAGACCTACTATTATGGTCGGATGTGACACCAGATTATCCGGAGATATGCTTGCGAGTGCTCTTATGGCAGGTGCCTGCTCAGTAGGAGCTGATGTTGTTAATGTTGGCGTTATCCCAACTCCCGGAGTTGCTTACCTTACCAAAAAATATCGTGTTGATGCAGGAGTTGTAATTTCTGCTTCTCATAATCCTATGGAATTTAATGGTATCAAGTTCTTTGATGCTAATGGCTACAAGCTTCCGGATGCAATGGAGGACGAGATTGAGGCTCTTATCAGAAACAACATGGAAGGCGTTAAGATGCCGACCGGTGCAGGTGTAGGTAAGATAAAGAACCGCACAGATGCAAGAGAAGAGTACATCAATCACAATCTCAATGCTGTAGACATTAACCTTAAGGGAATGAAGGTTGTAATGGATTGTGCTGAGGGCGCATCTTACTATACTTCTGTTGAGGCAATAAGAGAGCTTGGCGCAGAGGTTGTAGTAATTCACAACAATCCTGACGGAACTAATATCAATGCAGGCTGTGGCTCAACTCATATGGAAGAGCTTATGGGAAGAGTTGTTACAGAAAAGGCTAACGTGGGTCTTGCTTTTGATGGCGATGCAGATAGATTCCTTGCAGTTGATGAGAATGGTAAGATGGTAGACGGTGATGAAATCATGGCTATCATCGGAAAGTTTATGAAGGATAACGGCAAGCTTGCAAAGAACACAATTGTTGCCACAGTAATGAGTAATCTTGGCTTTTTCAAGATGGGCGAGAGAGAAGGAATACAGATAGACAAGACCAAGGTTGGAGACAGATATGTTCTTGAGCATATGAAGGAAATTGGTGCAAATCTTGGCGGCGAGCAGTCAGGACATATTATTTTCCTTGATGACAACACCACAGGAGACGGACTTCTTTCAGCGCTTCACTTGTTAGAAGTAATGGTGAAGACAGGAAAGCCACTTTCAGAGCTTGCACAGGTTATGGAGGTTATGCCTCAGGCGCTTGTAAATGCCCATGTGCCAACTCACAAGAAGGACGCATATATGGAATATCCTGAAATTGCTGAAGCTATTTCAAATCTTGAAAAACAGTTTGCAGGAGATGGAAGAGTTCTTATCAGACCTTCAGGCACAGAGCCTCTGGTAAGAGTAATGATTGAAGGAAAGAACCAGGAACAGATTGAGGAAGAAGCGAAGAAGCTTGCGAAGCTGATCGAGGAGGTTATGCTTTAATATGGTTAGTCAAAAGGTGGTAATCACAAACCCCACAGGTTTACACTTGAGACCGGCTGGCAATTTGTGCAAGGTTGCAATGAATTTTAAGTCCCATATTACATTTAGTTATGGGGAAAATACAGCAAATGCCAAGAGCGTTCTTAGTGTTCTTGGTGCGTGTATTAAATGCGGTGACGAGCTCGAGTTTAAGTGTGAAGGACCGGATGAACAGGCTGCGATGGATGCTTTGATTGAAGCAATCAGGAACGGTCTTGGGGAATAGTTTAATTTAGTAAGGGGAAAGAAAAGGTAATGAAAAGAGTTAAAGCGTTTATTTTGGCTGGAATTACAGCTATGATGCTTATTGGATGCGGAAGCAGTGAGGATGAGGCAGTTGTTGGACTTAGTGTAGAAAAGCTTGAAGATATCCAGCCAGCTGCTGTTGAAGCTACTGTAGAAGAAGTAGTTGAAGAGGTAAATGAAGACCTTCCACCAAGAGAAGGTATGGTGAGAAGCTATTTCACAAACGAGTGGGTTGATGAGCAGGTTAATAAGGACAGACCACTTGCGGTTATGTATCCTATAAACAAAGAGGCACAGCCTCAGTATGGACTTAGCAATGTGTCAGTATTCTACGAGATCATGGAAGAAGGCAGTATGAGCCGTCAGATGGGTATCTTAGAGGACTGGCAGAATCTTGAGAGAATCGGAAATATCAGAAGTATCCGTGATTATTTTGTTTATGCAGCTCTTGAGTATGATCCAATCATAGTTCACTTTGGTGGACCTGAGCTTTATGTAAGCAAGATTCTCACAAGAGAAGACGTAGATAACCTTAACGGTGTCGGCGGTAAGGCAATGGGTTCAGACTACGGTGCATTTTTCAGAGTTCCAGCTGGAAGTACCTCTGAGCACACAGCTTTCACAGATGGTGCACACGTAACATCTGCTATTGAAAAGGCAGGCTTTTCTGCTGAGCACAGAGACAAGTTTGAGGGTCAGTCACACTTTAATTTTACAACAGTTTCAGAGCCTAACACTCTTGAGAATTATGCAAGTGCAGTAGATGCTACAGAAATTGATATGGCAGGTTGCTATCCTGTCACAAAGTCAGCTCTTAAGTACGATGCTGACAAGGAAGTATACCTTAAGACATTATATGGCAATCCTCAGAAGGATGCAGTTACTGGCGAGCAGCTTGCTTTTGCCAACGTAATCATCCAGAGAGCATACCATGAGGTTCGTGATGATAATGGATACCTTGCATATCAGATGCATGATACTACCAGAACAGGCTATTACATCACAAAGGGTAAGATGATTCCTATTAAATGGGAAAAGACAGATGATTATATGCCTACAACTTATTACGATGAAAATGGTGAGGAAATCACTCTTAATACTGGAAAGACAATGATCTTCGTTATTCAGGAAAAGGGTAAGTCTTTCTCTGAGTTTAAGGTAAATGGAACCACATACGCAGATTAAAGCCACATCGTTTATATGGACGGCAGCGATGCCGTCCTTTCGTATTTGATAGAAAGGATTATGTAATGGAAAAGATTATAGTAACTGGCTGCAACGGCCAGCTTGGAAGAGCAATTAACAAGGTTCTTGCAGGCTCAGGTAAGTATGAGCTGGTTAATACAGATGTTTTTGAAGGAGAAGGCATTACACCTTTAGATATTACTAAGGTTGATGCTGTTGTTGATCTGGCAAAAAGTGTTAAACCATCTGCCATAATCAACTGCGCAGCCTATACAGCTGTAGATAAGCAGGAATCTGATATTGACCTTTCCTACAAAATCAACGCCATTGGCCCAAGGAATCTGGCTATTGCCGCATCAGAGACAGGTGCTAAGCTTGTACATGTTTCTACGGACTATGTATTTGAGGGAAATGGCTCAAGACCATATATCGAGTTTGATAAGACAGGTCCTGTAAGTGTTTATGGAAAGACAAAGCTTGCCGGAGAGGAATTTGTAAAGCAGTTTGCTGACAGATTTTTCATCATCAGAACAGCATGGCTTTACGGCGATGGCAAAAACTTTGTTAAGACAATGCTTGGACTTTCAGAAAAGCTTGAGGAAGTAAGTGTTGTTAAGGATCAGCTTGGTACTCCAACAAGTGCCAGCGAGCTTGCCAAGGCCATTGCTTTTCTTTTTCCAACAGATAATTACGGAGTATTTCATGGTACCTGTGAAGGAAGCACTAACTGGGCGGATTTCACTGATGAAATATTCAGACTTGCAGGCAAGAAAACCAAGGTTAACCATGTGACTACACAGGAGTATCTTGCAAAGAATCCGCAGGCTGCACCTAGACCTGCCTACAGCATTCTTGAAAACTACATGTTAAAACTGACTTCTGACTATATGTTTGCTGATTGGCATGATGCAATTGAAGAGTATTTAAAAGATAATGGAGTTATGTAATGCAGATTTTGTCAGAGGTATTAAGTAATAAGATTTTGATAGCGTCTTTTTTTGGCTGGCTTACAGCACAGGTTTTAAAGACGATAATTTATGTCCTTGTTAACAAGGAGTTTAACGCCGAGAGACTTCTGGGAGATGGTGGAATGCCAAGCTCTCATTCAGCTACTGTAATGGCACTTGTAACATCTACAGCTTTCTTTCATGGTTTTTCAAGCTTTGAGTTTGCTATAGCAGGCGTATTGGCTCTTATCGTTATGCATGATGCTATGGGCGTTAGAAGAGAGACCGGCAAGCAGGCCAGGGTTATCAACAACATGATGGAGTGGTTTAAGGAAATGGATAGTGATATTACTCCTGAACAAAAACTTAAGGAGTTTGTTGGTCACAATCCTCTTCAGGTGTTCTTTGGAGCTATTCTTGGAATTATAGTAGGATTTGCAATTTGCAACATACTTTAAAATACTAATTTCTCTTAGGGGGATAAGATATCTATGCTGGCTGTTGCGCTTATATGGATATATGTTATCTTTACAGCATATCTTACAGGATATGCTCTTTTGACATTTATATCATCCTTGGACTGCATGCAGATATCAAAGGGTAAAGGTGCGCCCAAAAGATATACTCCCTATTTCAGAGAAAGCTACATTGTAGCCGGAATTGTAGTAAATACAGTCTATGCACAGTTTTTTAGCTTTATTGGGAAGGTTGGCCTCGTGGCAAATCTTCTTCTTGTGGCTGTATGTGCAGCTATCGCTGTTTACTACAGGGATGATCTGAGAGAATCGTTTTTTAATACCAGCCGCGAAGTATCGGCAAATAAAGTATGGATATATTACCTTGTTATTTTTTTGCTGATGGCTTATGGAACTTCTCATGGCATCATGCACTATGACTCAGATTTATATCATGCTCAGGCTATCAGGTGGATTGAGGAGTATGGGGTAGTAAGAGGCCTTGGAAATCTCCATGTGAGATTTGCCTACAACAGTTCATCTTTTGCCCTTTCAGCGCTATACAGCATGAGCTTTTTGAAAATTCAGTCCTTCCACGTAATGGGAGGCTTCTTTGCACTGCTTTTAGCGTGGCAGTGTCTTGACCTTAAGAATATCGTAAGACGAGGTCATCCAATTTTATCAGACTTTGCAAGAATTATGGCGCTTTACTACCTGTTTACGATCTTTGATGAAATGGTGGCGCCTGCTTCTGATTATTTCCTTTCATGTATAGTTTTTTATATCATAATCCACTGGCTTGATATGAATGTTAAGCATGTTCATCTCTACATGCCATACATTATGCTGGCACTTCTTGGCGTGTTTGCGGTGACTATAAAGCTTTCTGCTGCGCCTATGGTTATTCTTAGCATAATTCCAATATATAAGCTGTTTTCCAATAAAAGCCAGCAGACTGTTAAAGCATTCTGGGTATCAGTGCTGCTAGCCCTTATAATTGTTGTTCCTTTCCTTGTCAGAAATATCATTATTTCAGGCTGGATACTGTATCCTGTAACTTCACTTGATTTCTTCGGATTTTCCTGGGAGATACCAAAGGGAGTAGCTGCTTTTGATGCCAAAGAAATAAAGACCTTTGGGCGAGGCTATAATGACGTAGTTACCTACGGGGATGTGCCCTTTAAGCAGTGGATTGTGAATTGGTTCAATGGAATTAGTGGCTTTAACAAGATTATGATCATTCTGGATATCATATCAATTGTTATCTATATAGCCTGCGTTATTTACTTCTTTGTGGTAGCAATAAACGAAAAAAGCAAGAAAAAGACAAAGCTCTCTCAGAGCAAGGTGTTTAACATAAGTCATAGAAGTATGGTTAACTTTGCGGATTTCCTTACTCTCAGCGGTACTATGATTTTGTGTCTGGCATTCTGGCTCTTTAGTGCTCCGCTTATTAGATATGGTGAGGTTTACGTATGCCTTACCTTTGCTATCATTCTTGGTAGACTTCTTATTCTGGGCTATAACAGGATAGATGTTAATAAAACAGCTGTAAAATGGATTTTCCGCGCTTGCATCTGTCTGTTCTTTGTGTGGTTGCTCTATAAGGGGGCAAACCTTGTGGCAGATGATGTGCCAAGGTTTAATGCCAGATACCTTGTGGCTCAGCAGGATTATGGCGATTATGAAGTTGCAACCTTTGAGCTTGGTGGTGAAGTGTTTTATTATCCAACTGAGGGAGACCGCATAGGATACAAGTATTTTCCGGCAGCTACCAGTGATATGACAGGAAAAGTGAAACTTAGGGGAAATAGTATACAAAGCGGTTTTGAGTCAATTTCAGAGTGATAAAAAATCTAAAAAAAGTATAACGTTTATTAAAAATCCGTTAAAACTGTTAAAAGAACAGTATTTAACGGATTTTTGTATAGAAATAAAGTATCATTTATGTAAGGGAAAGATCCTTTCATAAGGAGGTACTTTATTATGAAAAAAGGACTGATCGCACTTATGACAGTGCTTATGGCACTGTTCTTATCCTTCCCGCTGACAGCTGAGGCTTCCAACGAGGACGATGTACTATCTTATATCAATGCGCAACGAGAAGCAGCCGGAGTGCCACTTCTTACAATGGACGAGGATCTGCAGGCAGTTGCGGCAATAAGGGCACAGGAGTGCTCTGTTAGTTTTTCTCATACCAGACCAAATGGACAGGCATGGTATACAGTATCAAAGCTTACTGGGGGCGAAAATCTTGCCCATGCAATAAATTTCAACCAGCAGAAGCCGGAGAACGTGGTTACTGCCTGGATGCTAAGTCCTAAACACAGTGCTAATGTCGTAAGAGAAAGATTTACTGTGGTGGGAATATCGTACTACTGTAATGATAAAGGAGAGACCTTTATCGCGTGTGAATTTAGATAAGTAAAGAGGGGTTACCGGGTCATAAACAAATGACCCGGTAACCCCGTCCCTATAGTCCATTTTGGATTTCATGTTATAGTTTATCTTTCAGCTCGCATTGGATTGTTAAGGAAATCTTCGTATGCAAGCTTAATTCCATCTTCAAGCTCTGTCTTGTAGGTCCATCCAAGCTCTTTTGCCTTGGAAACATCAAGAAGCTTTCTTGGAGTTCCGTTTGGCTTTGTAGGATCCCAGCGGATTTCTCCCTTATAGCCGATGATGTCGGCAACCTTTTCAGTAAGCTCTTTAATAGTGAGCTCTTTACCTGTTCCGGCGTTGACTGTTTCATCCCCTGAATAGTTGTTCATAAGGAATACACAAAGGTTAGCAAGGTCATCTACATACATAAACTCTCTAAGTGGACTTCCGTCTCCCCAACAGGTTACGTAAGGAAGGTTCTGTTCTTTAGCTTCATGGAAGCGGCGGATAAGAGCAGGAAGTACATGTGAGTGAGTTGGATGATAGTTGTCGTTTGGTCCATAAAGATTTGTAGGCATTACAGAAATGTAATCTGTTCCGTACTGCTTGTTGAGGTATTCGCAGTACTTAAGGCCTGAAATCTTGGCAAGTGCATAAGCTTCGTTTGTCTTCTCAAGTTCAGAAGTAAGAAGGCAGTTCTCCTTCATTGGCTGAGGAGCCATTCTTGGGTAGATACAGGATGAGCCAAGGAACTCAAGCTTCTTACAACCATTTCTCCAGGCTGAGTTGATAACGTTCATCTCGAGAATCATGTTCTCATACATGAAGTCTGCAAGGGCCTCTGAGTTGCCCATGATACCGCCAACCTTGGCAGCTGCAAGAAAAACATATTCCGGCTTTTCTTCTGCAAAGAACTTCTCAACCTGATCCTGTCTTGTGAGATCAAGCTCCTTGTGAGTTCTTGTGATTATATTGTTATAGCCCTGTTTATTAAGCTCTCTGACTATGGCAGAACCAACCATTCCTCTATGGCCTGCAACATAGATCTTAGCGTTCTTTTCCATCATTGTTTTAAATCTCCTAGTTCTCCTTGATAATTACTTGTCGATACCCTTTTCAAGGAACTCAGCAAGATTGAATTTAACGTGCTCGTTTGCTCTCTCAACCGCAACCTTCTTCATGTCGTGCTCAACCATGATACGAACAAGATCCTCGAAGGATGTGGTCTGTGGATTCCAGTGGAGCTTTTCTTTTGCTTTGGTAGGATCGCCCCAAAGGTTAACTACGTCTGTAGGTCTGTAGAAGTCAGGTGAAACCTCAACCAGAACCTCGCCTGTTTCTTTGTTATAACCCTTTTCGTCTGCGCCTTCGCCCTTGAACTCAAGCTCGATTCCTGCATAGTGGAAAGCAAGCTCACAGAACTCACGAACTGAGTGCTGAACACCTGTAGCGATTACGAAGTCCTCAGGCTTGTCGTTCTGAAGAATGAGCCACATACACTCAACATAGTCCTTAGCATAACCCCAGTCACGAAGTGATGAGAGGTTACCAAGATAGAGCTTATCCTGCTTGCCCTGTGCAATACGTGAAGCAGCAAGTGTGATCTTACGTGTTACGAAGGTCTCACCGCGGCGCTCAGATTCGTGGTTGAAAAGAATGCCTGAGCAGCAGAACATGTTGTAGGCTTCTCTGTACTCTTTTACAATCCAGAAACCATAAAGCTTGGCAACTGCGTATGGGCTGTATGGGTGGAATGGAGTCTTCTCGTTCTGAGGAACCTCCTCAACCTTACCATAGAGCTCTGATGTTGAAGCCTGATAAATTCTACATGTATCAGCAAGTCCGCACTGACGAACAGCCTCAAGCACTCTAAGTACGCCTGTTGCATCTACGTCAGCTGTGAACTCTGGTGAATCGAAGGAAACCTGAACGTGTGACTGAGCAGCCAGATTGTAAATCTCATCTGGGCGAACCTTGCCAACTACGCCGAGTATGCTCATTGAGTCGCCAAGATCTCCATAGTGAAGATGGAAGTGAGGATGACCCTCGAGGTGAGCGATTCTTTCTCTGTAATCTACTGATGATCTACGAATGATGCCATGAACGTCATAGCCCTTTTCAAGCAAGAACTCTGCAAGATATGATCCGTCCTGACCTGTTATTCCAGTAATAAGTGCTTTTTTTGCCATATTTTTTAATCCTTTCGAAACAGTTTACATAAACATGGTTTGCATATTTCTTAAACCATTATAATACATTATTTGTTGTTTGGAATTCACTTTCTTGATTTTGATTTGCATTATCTTGCGCGGGAATTTATACTAGGGCTGATAGGAGAAATATTATGAGTGAGCACTTATTTCAAGGAAAAGACGTATCATCAGACAGACTCTTGTATACGCCTTCAGAATTCGCCAAATCAAATCTTTTATATTTGCAGGAAATTGGCAGCTTAAAGGCAAAAAAAACCCACACCAGCAAGAGACAAAATCTTGATTCTTTTTTGTTTTTTTATGTAAAAGAGGGTAGTGGTGTCTTGGATTATGGTGGAAAAGAGTACCAGGTTAAAAAGGGGGACTGCGTTTTTATAAGCTGCAAAAGCCCTTATTCGCACAAAACCTCAGAGGATCTGTGGGCGCTGGACTGGATTCATTTTTGCGGAGAAAGCGTGCTTCCAATTTACCTTAAGTACGTGGAAAGAGGTGGACAGCCGGTTTTTCACCCGGAATCCCTTTCCGAGGCTGCAGCTATCTTTCATAAGTTAAATGAGGTTGCCCATTCATCGGATTACATCAGGGATATCAGGATAAATGAGTGTCTTTCAGGGCTTCTTACCTTTCTTATGGCTTTTAGCTGGGCTCCGGAGGAAATAAGACAAAGAGCCAGCTATGGAACAGTTTTTGCGCTGAAGGATTATCTTGACACCCATTACCAGGAAAAAATAAGTCTTGATATGCTGGCGGATAAGTTTTTGCTGAACAAATACACGCTTGCCAGAGGGTTTAAGGAACAGTTTGGAACATCGATCATAAATTACCTTCTTATAACGAGGATAACTCATGCTAAGCAACTTCTCAGGTTTACGGATGAGACCATAGAAGAGGTGGGAAATAGGTGCGGAATAACGCCTCTTTACTATTTTTCCCGCATATTCAAACAGATAGAGGGAATCAGCCCTTTGGAGTATCGCTCCCAGTGGAAGTAGGCCCAAACTATAATCATTGAAAGAACAGGCGGATAAGTGTAAAATGTTTGATAGGATTGGCGTTTTGTGCGCATAAATAAGTTGAATGGAGAAGCTATGAAACAGCAACTTTTAAGCGTTATAGTTCCCTGCTACAACGAACAGGAGAATATTAGCGACTTTTACGACGAGCTTATGAAAAATGAGGCATTCTTTAAATCAAAGAATGTTGATATTGAGATAATTTATATAAATGACGGTTCTAAAGATGAGACAGTAAAAAGAGTAAAAGAGCTCCATGAAAGGGATGCCAGAGCGCATCTTGTGAGCTTTTCGAGAAACTTTGGCAAAGAGGCCGCAATATATGCGGGACTTCAGCATGCCAAGGGTGATTTTGTAGTTGTTATGGACTGCGATCTGCAGGATCCACCGGCACTTCTTCCGGAAATGTATAGATGCATAGTGGAGGAAGGCTATGACAGCGTGGCTACAAGGCGAGTAGACAGAAAAGGAGAGCCTCCGATCAGATCTTTTTTTGCCCGTAAGTTCTACAAGCTCATTAACAAGATGTCCAAGACTGAGATTGTGGACGGAGCGAGAGATTACAGACTTATGACAAGGCAGTTTGTGGACTCTATCCTTTCTCTTGAGGAATATAATCGTTTTTCCAAGGGTATTTTTGGCTGGGTTGGCTTTAATACCAAGTGGCTTGAGTTTGAGAATATTGAGCGCAAAAAGGGTGAGACAAAGTGGTCCTTCTGGAAGCTGTTTTTATATGCTCTTGATGGCATTGTGGCATTTTCAACGGCTCCCCTTGCAATAGCATCACTTTTTGGCGTATTGTTCTGCTTTGTGGCTTTTATTTTCATAGTATTTATTGTTGTAAGACAGCTTACAGTTGGAGATCCAAACAATACCGTTGGATGGGCATCTACCATATGTATCATTTCACTTGTAAGCGGCGTCCAGCTTTTCTGCCTTGGAATAGTGGGACAGTATTTGTCTAAGGCTTATCTCGAGGTGAAAAAGCGCCCTATGTACATTGTAAAAGAGGAGTTGTAATGGTTAGCATTATTGTTCCTGTGTACAATGCAGTAAATTACATAGAAAAGACCATAGATATGGTAAGCGGCCAGACCTACAAGGACTGGGAGCTGATACTGGTAGATGATGCTTCAAGCGATGGAAGCGCGGCTCTTATCAATGAGATTATAAAGAAGCAGAAAAAGCGCATCAGGCTTATTAGGAAGGGTCGCAATGAAGGCGCGGCAGCTGCAAGAAATACAGGTATTGATGCTTCTTCCGGCAGATACATAGCATTCCTCGATGCAGACGATGTCTGGAAGCCGGAAAAGCTTGAAAAGCAGATTGCCTTCATGGAAAAAACAGGTGCCGCATTTTCTTTTCACAGCTATGAGTTTGGGGATGATAAGGCTAATCCTACCGGCAAAATCGTTCATTCACCGGCTACACTTAGCTACAAGCAGGCACTTTCAAGAACTGTGATTTTTACATCTACAGTTATGTTTGATACAGAAAAAATTGATATGGAGATAATCCATATGCCACAGGTTCCAAGCGAAGATACTGCAACCTGGTGGAGGATTCTGAAAAGTGGCTACACAGCCTATGGCATGGATGAGAATCTTACGATTTACAGGCGCCCTGCCAAGTCGCTATCTTCTAATAAGTTTGTGGCGATGGAAAGAATCTGGTTTTTGTACAGAAATATTGCAGACCTCTCTGTGCCTGCATCTTTGTTTTATTTTGTGGGATGGGCTGTCAGAGCAACGCTTCGAAGGATTTGACAGCGGTATTTGATATGAAGTTTAAAGGGGAAGTTTATGAAACACGTTGAATCAGTTAAGAGAATTCTGGTTTTATTCCTGGGATTTTTAGGCCTGGCCATGCAGACTGCAGTCTATGCCTGGTTTTGGTTTAGTACATATTATCCAATAGTTTCCAAGGATCGTGTCAGCGTTGACGGATATTATCTTGGTGGCGGTCTTAAGCTGTATTTTAGAGGACATTTGCTGATTATAGCTATCTATTTTATTCTGCTACTGTTTTTCTCAAATACCTACGGCGGTCTTAAAATTGGATACTTAAAGCCGATGGATGTTTTCTTTTCACAGATTTTTGCCCTGTTTATGGCAAATTTCATTTCCTACTTCCAGATAGCTCTTTTGAGAAACTGGCTTGTTCCTGTGGCACCTATTCTTAAGATTTTTGTCATTCAGCTGGTTATTTCATTTTTGTGGGCTTATGCTACCAATGCTCTGTACATGGCGATTTTCAGGCCAAGAGAGCTTCTTTTGGTAAGTGGAGTTTATTCTGTTGAGGATATCACAAGGAAGTTCAATTCAAGAAAAGACAAGTATCATATAGCCAAGAATATCAATATTTCTGAGGGCATAGACAAGGTATATGAAGAGTGCCTTGGCAATTACGATGGTGTAATTATCTGGGATGTACCAAGTGAGTACAGAAACGGACTTGTGAAGTACTGCTATGGCAGAAATATCCGTATTTATGTAATGCCAAAGATAACGGATGTTCTTTTAAAGGGCTCCAATCAGCTTCATTTGTTTGATACACCGGTTCTGCTTCTTAGGGAGTATGCCATAAAGATTGAGCAAAGGGCATTAAAGAGACTTCTTGATATAGTGTTATCACTTGTGCTTATTATTCTCACATCTCCAATCATGCTTGTAACTGCTATTATTATCAAGCTCTATGATGGTGGCCCTGTTTTGTACAAGCAGGTAAGGTGCACTCAGTATAAGCGTGAGTTTAAGATCATGAAGTTCAGAAGCATGAAGGTTGATGCTGAAAAGGACGGCGTTGCAAGACTTGCCTCCAAGAATGATTCCAGAATAACACCTATTGGTAAATTTATCAGAAAATGCAGAATTGATGAGCTTCCACAGCTCTTTAACATACTTGTAGGAGACATGGCATTTATCGGACCAAGACCTGAAAGACCTGAGATTATCGCTCAGTATCTTGAGGAGATGCCGGAGTTTGCCTTCAGAATGAAGGTTAAGGCCGGACTTGCCGGATATGCGCAGGTTTACGGCAAGTACAATACAACGCCTTATGATAAGCTCAAGCTGGATCTTACATATATTGAGAATTATTCAATCTGGCTTGATATTAAGCTTATGCTTTTAACAGTAAAGATACTTTTCACACCGGACAGCACAGAGGGTGTTGATGAGAACCAGATTACTGCTCAGAAGGAAAAGTAAGTAGAGTTTGTTGGGGTGAAAATATGGCTAGATCGGATAAGGGGCATATGGATGAGAGTTTGAATTTGAGGAGCTTTTATTTAAGGCTCCTTAAGAAAATATGGATTATTCCAGTGGCTGCCGTAGTTGGAGCAGTTATTGCTGCGGCAATTTATACCTTGGTTACCGTAAGCTTTGGGCCTGAAAAAACATACCGCTCAGAGGCAAGGCTCTATATCAGCTTTGCTTACGATGAAAAGAAGGGCTCATTAGTCGACTGGTACAATGCCTATACCTGGAATAATATGCTGATGCCTACAGATGATCTTCTTAATCCTATCCTTGATGAGCTTAGAGCTCAGGGAGTTGATATTACAGGAGATGAGGTGCTTTCTTCTGTCACTGCAGAGATTCCTTCGGATGTAAGAATTATGCTTTTATCTGTGGAAAATAGTGACAGGGAGCTTACTGACATGATTTCCAAGGCCGCAATAAAATCCTTGGAAAACTACGGCGAGACTAACGATGCTTTCGATTCAATAAAGCTTATGGGTAGCACGGATGCAAAGCTGGTGGTTTATTCTGACAAAACCTTAAACGCGGCAGTACTTGGAGCAGTAATATTGGCAATTGCAGCTATTTTGATTCAGTATCTGCTGGCTGCACTTGATGACTCAGTTTATACACCAGAGGATGCTGAGAACAGATATGGTATTAAGGTTCTTGGCACAATGATTGATAAGTCTCTGAGCGCTGATTATGGAGAGACTGAGAATTTCTTTAGAAATGAGCTTGTTGCCGCTATGATAAAGGCTTTGGAGGGAACAAAAGAGATTTCTTTTATTTCATCTGACAGCCTTGATGATGGAACTGTTTCAAAGAAGGACTCAGATCTTTTCAAGGAAATGCTGGGAGAAAGCCTTGGAGATAGCACTCCAAAGATATCTCCGATGGCTGTGCCTGGAACTGTGCTTGAAAATTACAGAAAGCTTGGAAGCAGCGACGGCGTAATTTTGGCAATTCCTTATGGCAAAAGAAATGGCACAATGAATGAACATGTTATTGCGCAGCTAAGAAAGCATGAGTGCCCTATCATAGGACTTTTACTGGTAAGGGCTGACAAGAGCTTTTTGAAGAGATATTACAGACTTAAATGATGGGTGACCTGATGGAAGAGAGCAGATTACAGATTCTGGTTTCGGCGGTTAATAAGGATGCCAGGAATCTGCCGGAAATCATGAATATTGAATCCGATGCTGTGATTGTGGATCAGATAATTGGAGATACAAATGGTCTGGATGCTTTTTATACCCAGGATTCTGATACTGAAATGGATCACAATGGTAGTTGCGTTCAGATACTGGTGAGGCATGAAAAGGGTGTTGGTCTATCCAGAAACACAGCATTTGAACATTCTGATAGAGAGATAATCCAGTTTGCTGACGATGATATTGTTTATGATAAAGGCTATGTGGCAAAGGTTTTAAAAGAATTTGACGCTCATCCTGAAGCAGATATGCTTTTATTTAATGTAAAGGCTCAGGAAGGTCGTGAAACCTATTGGAATACTGACTTTGCAAAGGTTAGCTGGAAGAATTACGGAAGATATCCGGCATATGCTATATTCGCAAGAAGAGCAAAGCTGGAGGAAGCGGGAGTAAAGTATTCGCTTCTTTTTGGGGGCGGTGCGCCATATATGAATGGTGAGGACAGCCTTTTTTTGCATGATTGTCTTGCGGCTGGACTAAGTATTTACAGAACCAGCGTGGCGGTTGGCCATGAAACTAAGGGAGAATCCACCTGGTTTAAGGGATATACAGATAAATTTTTCTTTGACAGAGGAGTTTTGTATCATTTCCTATACGGGAAATTGGCAATTCTTCTTGGCTTTAGGTTTTTATATAACAACAGAAAGACCATGTGCAGTGAAATGGGGCTTTTTAAGTGTTTTAAAAAGCTTGTTGCCGGGGTTAAGCACGGCAAAACACTAAAGAAGGTATAAATGGCGGTTTATCTATCTCTTACGGCAGTGGTGCTTTTGACATCACTACTTATCAAAAAAACTGAATATGAAGGCGCCGGTAAGAGGCTATTTTACAGGGGAATGACAAGGCAGCAGATGGTTAATATCGCAGCTGGCCTTCTTATTTTTACTGCGCTTTTTATGGTTTCGGCCTTAAGACTTAACGTTGGAAATGACTATTCTAATTATGTTGAGTTTATGCACCTTGTGTACAGCAGAGCCTACGTGCCCACGGAAATTGGATTTAATGCTCTTTCATACGTGGTTTACTATCTGTGCGGCTTTGAGAATTATATTCTGGTTTTTGCTTTGTTTGCTTTTGCCACTATATATTTTTTTATGAAGGCAATGTATCAGCAAAGCGAGTGGTTTAACTTCAGCTTTTTGATGTTTATGCTGCTGGGGCTATATTTTCAGTCTCTTAGTACAGTGAGGTACTATCTGGCTCTTGGAATGGCTCTTTATTCCATTAAATTTGTAATAAAAAGAGACTGGCCAAGATTTGTTCTGGTAATTATAATTGGAGCGCTTTTCCACAAATCACTTTTGGTTGTGCTTTTATTGTATCCGCTTGCCAGCATAAAGTGGAAAAGATGGATGTATGCAGCTCTTTTGACTGCCGGAATCTCCTGCCTTTTCCTTAAGGATATTTACCTTAAGATTGTGGTATTCTTATACCCATCCTATGATAATACTGAGTATCTTGCCGGTGGAACGAGCAGGGCCAACATAGTAAGGTGTATAGCGATTTTTGTTTTTTCATTATGGTTTTACAGAGAGTATGTCAAAGATGACAGAAGTCTTAGCTTTTATTTTGATCTTAATGTAATGGCTTCGATTCTTTATATTTTTGGATCCTTTTTGCCGGTAATTTCAAGAATCGGATATTACATGACAGCAACGCATATTTTCTTTGTACCGGCGCTTATACTTAGGATTAAGGATGAAAAGAAAAGAAAAACTGTGATATCTATTGTTATTTTAATTTGCATTGGCTATTTTGCTCTTTATATGAGAGGGGCCGCTGATGACGGAGTGAGAATTCTTCCGTATCAGACCTTTATTTTCCACGAATTGCCACCAATCCTTTCTGAGAGGGGATATTGATATGTTAAAGAAGACTTTTTTTACAATAATAATTGTTTCATATAATGCAGGAAATAAGCTAAAGGACACCCTTGAAAGTGTGCTTGGGCAAAGCTATGACAATTACAGAATCCTGATCAAGGATGGAATGTCTACTGATGGCTCTATAGAGAAGCTTAAGAAAAATTATGACATTGCAATGGCTGGAAGTCCTCAGGAGGGAGAGAAAAAGATTACTCTCATGGAAAGCTGCGACAATGGTATTTATCATGCCATGAACATAGCAACAGCTCACCTCGAGGGTAAGATAATAGATGCAAGGGCAAGGAAAGATGGTTTAGAAGGGACTCCGGTGAAGCTCTTAAAAGCTGGAGAAGAGCCTTCCTATATTTTCTTTCTTAACTGCGGCGATTATTTTTCAAATGAAAAAGTTCTTGAAAGGGTCCACAAGACTATTGTAAAGCACAACTCCAAGGAAGGAACGACGGTTCCTACCATTTTTTATGGAGATATTTTTGACAGTATAACCAAAAACAGAGTGGCTTCTAATCCGACAATAAATGATTACGCTTGTTATAGAAATGTTCCATCTCATCAGGCGTGCTTTTATGATGAGAGGCTTATTTTCCACAATCCTTTTGATCTGAAATACAAGGTCAGGGCCGATTACGAGCAGTTTTTAAGGTGCTTTTATAAGGACAAGGCAGAGACTAAATACATGCCGATTGTTATTGCTGACTATGAGGGTGGTGGCTTTTCTGATCAGAACAAGAAAATATCTGAGCAGGAGAGAGCAGATATCATCAAGATGTATCTTAGCAAGAAGCAGATAAGAAAATACGATTTTCTTCGAATTGTTACGCTTTCAAGATTCAGAACTTTTTTGGCTTCCAATAAAATTACAGCTGGTTTGTATAATGCAGTGAAAACTGGAATATATAAGCTAAGGCGCGGTAAAAAGGAGAGATAAGTTGAGAGTTTTATGGCTTTGTAACATTATGCTTCCAGCCTATGCAAGTGCACATGGTCTTTCTTTTTCGGTGAGAGAGGGCTGGCTTACAGGCTGTCTTAACAGAATAATAAATGGAAATGATGCCAAGGACATAGAGCTTGGTATCTGCTTTCCGGCTGAAGGCGAGATTGCATCCTCAAGTGAAGTCATCGATGGGGTTATCTACTATGGTTTTAACGAGGACTTAAATCATCCTGAAAAATATGACGCCAGCTTGGAGGAAAGATTTCGTCAGATTTTAAGTGATTTTAATCCGGATATTGTCCACATTTTTGGCACAGAATTTCCTCATTCTCTTGCGATGCTTAAGGTTTTTGATAATCCCAAGAGAGCTCTTCTTGGTATCCAGGGAGTTTGCAGCGTAATTGCCAAAGAATATATGGCTCTTTTGCCAGATGAAGTTATTCGCACAGTTACGTTTAGAGACAGGATCAAAGAGGATTCCATCATAAAGCAGCAGGAGAAATTTAAAATCCGTGGTGATAGGGAAAAAGAAACGATTCTTCTTGCGGGGAATATTACAGGAAGAACCTCCTTTGACAGGAGAGAAACTCAGGAAATAAATCCATCCGCTTGTTATTATAAAATGAATGAAACCATGCGCCCTTGCTTTTATGATGGTAAATGGGATGAGAAAAATGCAGTTCCTCATAGCATTTTTCTTTCGCAGGGAGATTATCCTTTAAAGGGATTTCATTTCATGCTACAGGCAATGCCGATTATTTTGGAAAGATACCCGGATGCGCAGCTTTATGTGGCGGGCAACAATATCATCGGCAAGGGAAAGAGTAAATACCCATATTTTCTTAGAGCCAGTGCCTATGGCAAATATCTTAAGTCTTTGATTTCCAAAAACAGGCTTAAGAAAAAGGTGACAATGGTTGGAATGCTTTCTGATGTGGAGATGAAGGAGCAGCTTCTTAACTCTTCTGTGTTCGTGTGCCCTTCAGTTGTCGAGAATTCCCCTAACACCATGGCAGAAGCTATGCTTCTTGGTGTTCCGGTGGTTGCTGCGAGAGTCGGTGGAATCCCGGATCTTTTGAGAGAGAACAAGGAAGGCCTTTTGTTCGAAAAGGGAGACGTGAAGGGGCTTGCAGATGCAATTATGCAGATATGGGATGAGCCTGTGATTTCTTCTGTTTACGGTGAAAATGCCAGAAATCAGGCTAAGCTATTACATGACCCTGATACGAATTATAAGAGACTTTTAGAGATATATCATAGTATTTTTGATGGAAAAGGTGACAGTAATTGAAAGGGACAATGGTCGTAACCTTCGTTTCCAACTACATAAATCATCATCAGCTTCCTTTTTGCAGGGCTATGTCACAGATGGATGGGGTTGAGTTTCATTTCATTCAGACGCAGCCTATGGAGCAAAAAAGGGTAGATATGGGCTGGGCTGTCAACGTGAAAGATTATCCTTTTGTGCTTTTGTGGTACGAGGATAGAGACAAATGTAATGAGCTGATTCTTGGAAGTGATGTGACTATTTTTGGCTGGACAGAAGGAGCCACTTCTGAGATAGAGAAAAAACGTCTATCATCAGATAAGCTTTCGTTCAGAGTTAGCGAGAGAATCTACAGAGAAGGGCAGTGGAAGGCCATTAGCCCTAAGGGACTTCTGGCGAAGTACCATGAGCACTTTGTTTACAGGTACAAAAGTGTATTTCTTCTTTGCGCCGGAGCCTATGTCTCCTCAGATTTTGCACTTATACACTGCTATCCATATTCCATGCTAAAGTGGGGATATTTTCCTGACGCATCGTGTGGCGGCGCGGCTATTACTGATAAGACCTACAGCAAGGCTGGAGAGAAGCTAAGACTTCTTTGGGCAGGCAGGCTGATAGAATTAAAACACCCGGAGTTTGCGGTAAGGGCTGCCGCGGTTCTTAAGGAAAAAGGAATAGATTTTTCACTTGATATTGTTGGTGATGGCCCGCTGATGGATGAACTTCAAAAGATGGTGGAAAAGTATCAGCTAGAGAAAGAAGTAACTCTTGCTGGAGGAAAGAAACCCGCAGAAGTTCTTGAGTACATGGAAAAGTCTGATATTTTTCTTTTTACCAGCAATTATTTAGAAGGCTGGGGCGCTGTTGTAAACGAGGCCATGATGAAGGGCTGCGCCGTCATTGCTTCAAGGGAAGCTGGGTCAGTGCCATTTCTGATAAACAGTGGTGAGAATGGTCTTTCCTATGAAAATGGCTCCTATGAAGACTTTGTCAGCAAGGTCTTGTATTTGGTTGATAATAGAGATAAAATCGAACAGTTTGGTACTAAGGCCAAAAAGACAATAAATGAAGTGTGGAATGCGAATAATGCTGCGTTGGAGCTTGTTAAATTCAGCAGACAGTATATAGATGGGCTTGATCCATTGATTCCTGAAAGCGGCCCTATGAGTGATGCACAGGTACTCAAGGCGCCAGGATTTTGGCGCACTCTTCGTGAAAAAAACAGATTGGAATAATGAAGTATGAGAATGATTGATAAGGTTTTTGATTTGGAACTGAATTTCTTTGGTGTGAAGGTCACCATTTTTGATTTTCTTTTTGGAATGGTTATAGCCTTTCTTGGCCTGTTTTTCAGGTTCTCTTTATATGACATCCAGTCAGGGGATTACATGACAGCCTTTGCTGATTGGATGAAGGAGTGCCATCAGGCGGGAGGCTTTGCTTATCTTGGGATTCAGCCTGGGATTTCAGATGCCAGCACCTTTGATTATAACTGTATGTTCCAGTATTGTATCGTTTTGCTTCACTACATTGGAGGTGGAATAAGCGATATGTATCTGGTTAAGACTCTCTCCGTCGTATTTGACTATGTATGCGCGGTAACTGTTATGAGAATTGCGTATCATGTTACCGGTGGAGATGTCAGAAAAGCGCTTATGGCATTTGCGGGAATCCTTTTTCTTCCTACTGTTGTATTAAACAGCGCAGCCTGGGCTCAGAATGACTCTATCTATACAGCTTTTGTACTGCTTTCGTTTCTTCACTTTATGAAAAAGCATGATTGCAGAGCTTTTGTATATCTTTCAATAGCTTATTGCTTCAAGCAGCAGACAATATTCTTCCTGCCATTTGTTATCCTTATGTGGCTTAAGAATAAGATAAAAATAAGATATATCCTACTGATGCCAGTTATTCACGTTGGAGCAATGATACCATCTGCTATTGCTGGAAGAAGCTGGGGAGACCTTTTGGGAATCTATGGCAATCAGGTTTCAATGTTCTCAAGACTTTCAATGAACTATCCAAGCATATATACAATTATCACTACTGATCTTGATAAGCCTATCAGAAAGCTTATTATCAGAGGTGGAACAATTGCTACTGTTATGATATTTGGAGCTTTGGCTTATTACCTCTATAGAAAGCAGTTTGAAATTACCTATAAATATATGATTACGCTGGTTATTTTTACGGCGCTTTTATGCTGCTTCTGTCTGCCTGTAATGCATGAGAGATATGCGTATTTGCCGGAGGTTTTTGCAGTAATTTACGCTTTATACGGATATAAGAAGCTTCCAATCTGCATATCGCTGCAGGTATTATCGATGATTACTTATACCAGATATCTGTTTGGTTCAACAGTGACAAAGCTTTGGCCTCTGACAATAGCCATGCTTGTTATTATTCTGGTAGTTGGCTATGACTTGTATAGACAGATGAAGACTACGGAGGGAGCCCATGCCTGAGTTTAAGCAGAAGATTTCTGTTATTATTCCTGCCTACAACATAAAAAATCTTCTTGAAAGATGCGTTGAGTCTGTGGCTAAGCAAGATTATCCAAAGGAACTTCTTGAGATAATCCTTGTGGATGATGGCTCTACAGACGGTACAGCTGAGCTTTGCGATGCTTTATCAGACAGACATGAGAATGTTACTGTTTTTCATAAGCCTAATGGCGGATCAAGTAGTGCAAGAAATCTTGGAATAAGTAAAGCCACAGGTGATTATATTGGCTTTGTAGATAGTGATGACTACGTGGATAAGAGGATGTACTCCAGCCTTATGTCTGCTGCGCTTGAATATGGCGCTGATATGGTTCAGATTTCAAGAGATGAGATTGCTGAGGATGGAACAAGGCTTCCTAATGTGGTAACTCCTCCTTCAGGCACTATAGTAATCAGCCCCAGAGACCATATGAGAGATCTTTTGATGCACGTAGGGGATTCTTCTTTTTGCACTAAGCTCATAAAAAAAGATTTTTTCAAGGGCAACATGAAATTTCCTGAAGGTGAGCTAAATGAAGATTTTTACCTTATGATCCACATGCTTAGAGAGGTAGATAAGATTGTGGTTTTACCGCAGCAGTACTATCACGTATTTTACCGCATTGGCAGCAATTCCAGAAAAAGGGCAGAGGATAAGGATTATTTTCCAAGAGTATTCACGGACATAGTAAGGAATGCTGATGTTGCCTTGAGGATAGTAAAAAAGAGCTATCCTGAGCTTATTCCTGTTGCGGAGAGGTTTGGATATTACCAAAGACTTGATTATCTTTTGCATATACCGATTTCAAAGATGACTAATGACAATGTTTTTTATATGAGCGTTGTCAGAAAAATCAGATATAGTCTAAAGAAGATATTAAAGAACAAATATCTTACCAAAAAACAAAAGCTATATCTGCTGATCCTTGCCCCTGCGCCTAGATTTGTCAGGAAGGCCCATGCGTTTGTAAGGCATATTTAATTTAAATTGAAAGGCTTATGTTTTTATGAAAAGGTTTGGAATAATCCTGATTTTTATTCTTTCTATGATGGTTAATATTTATTATGGAGTTCAGAAATCAGGCTTTCATGAGGATGAGTATTATACCTATTTTTCATCTAACAGAAGTCTTGGATTATATCAACCGGACAGAGAGTGGCAGGATAGACAGAATATCCTTGATGAGTTTGCGGTAAAAGAAGGCGAGGGCTTTAATTATGGGCTAGTTAAGCTTGTTCAGTCCTGGGATGTGCATCCTCCGCTTTATTACTGGATTTTTCATACTATCTGCTCTTTCAAACCTGGTATTTTCAGCAAGTGGAGCGGAATTATAACCAATCTGCTTGCTTTTTCTATAGCTTTTTATCTGCTATATCTTTTACTTAGAGAGCTCTCAGGAAATTATGCCATAACTGCTTTGGCTCTTAGCTTCTGGGGCATGAATCCACAGACCGTATCCTGCAACATGCTTATCAGAATGTATGCTTGGCTGTCTGTGTTTGTTTTTGCATGTGCCCTTTTGCACGTCAGGATGATAAAGGACGGTCAGAGCATAAAGAGAATTCTTGGTATCATGCTGGCTTCATTCCTTGGTTTTCTTACCCAGTATTTTTACCTGTTTTTCTTTGTGGCTATAGGATTCTCATATACTGTTTATAACGTGTTTTTTAGGAAAAAGATAAAAGAAAGTGCATTATATGTGACATCCTGTGCGGTTAGCCTTATGCTTGCAGTTGTAGCCTACCCGTCATGCCTTAGCCACATGTTTGGCGGATACAGAGGCTCTGATGCAGCAGGCAGTATGTTTGATATTGGGAACACATTTATGAGAGTTTCCTTCTTTACCGGGCTTTTAAATGATTTTGTGTTTGCGGGAGGACTTTTATATATTGCTATTGCGTTGATAGCGGTTTATCTTATCAAGCTTATCAGAAAAAAGCTTTCCTCTAAAAATAGCTTAGAGCCAGCCTTTATTTGTTTGATACTTGGTGCTGCAGGATATTTCCTTTTAACTTCAAAGGCTGCTCTTTTAGTTGGTGCTGCATCTAACAGATATGAAATGCCAGTTTATGGAATAATTGTGGCTATAGTGTTTGTTCTTTTCCAAAAGCTTATGCTTTCAGGTAAGGAAGTGCGCTATGTAGTAAAAAAACGCAGTATTATCATTGCTGCTGTAATATGTTTATTGCTTTTGGCTAAGGGACATTTTGTGGATGGACGGGTTCTTTTCCTATATCCTGAGGATGTTCAGAAAATTGCCTATGCTAAAGATAATAAAGACGAAACAGCAGTTGTCATGTTCAATCCTGCCTCTGCACATAATGTGTGGAGACTTACTGATGAGCTCCTTATGTATTCAAAGGTTTTTTATATGGATGAGGAGAATCTGGAGATGGTTGTGGATGAGACAGTTGCCGCATCTGATAAGATAATTCTTTATGTTGCTGACGACGATGTGCAGTCCGATGCAATAACGATGCTGATGGAGTGTGCAGAGCTTTGCGATATAACCGAGATTTCTTCTGAAGATATGTGGACAACCTATGAGCTGGGCAAATAATAGTTATATGTGCGTTATTTTACATTATTAGCAAAATAACGCATATTTTTTTTCTTAAGCAGATATGTATTCACTGGCACATTAGCATATAATAATATTCATAACAAGCAACTGGTAACGGTGGTTTTTTGAAAGGAAGGTGAGGATCATGTTACTGACGCTGCTTTTTACTATATTTTTCTTAGGTATATTTGGAAAGATGATTGGCTTTGCATTTAAAGCAACCTGGAGCATCTTTAAAGTAATGATGTATCTTGTGTTCCTGCCATTCATACTGATAGGATTGGTGGTTGGAGGATTCGTTTATATAGCACTGCCAATACTGTTGGTAGTTGGATGTGTTAGCTTACTTGCAAATGCGTAACCGACAAATGAAAGGAGAAAAAGTATGGAAATCACATTAGAAGCAATCGAAAAGGTAATGGATCAGACGGGAGTAGAATATAAGGTTGCCAAGGAAGCACTTCAGAAAGCAAATGGGGATGTGGACGCAGCAATCAAGCTTATTCAGCCTGAGACAAAGGATATAGGCGAAGATATAAAGAATTTGATGGATAAGCTTAAAAAGAAGGTTGAAGAAGGAAATGTCGATAGAATCCAGATTAAGAAAGGCGACGAAGTTGTTTTCAGCGTTCCTGTTAATGTAGGAATTGTTGGAGGACTCCTTGGACTGGCAGCAGCTCCATGGGCACTTATCGCAGGTTCTGTAGCAGCCTTCGGACTTGGATGCAGACTTGAAGTAGTAAAGAAAGATGGAACCACAGACGAGATCAAGTGATCCGGATGAAAAAAGTTAAAAGGCCTGGGAAACGTAAATCGTTTCTTGGGCCTTTTCGTTATAGTAAATAATTATTACAGCTTGTATAAATAAATAGTGTAAGGGCTGCTGTCGTCGGTGTAGGTGCCCACAAGAGTAAGACCAAGCTCATCAGCATTTGAAAAATCAATACGTGAAAAGATGTATTTGCAATCCAGAGATTTCAGTTCATCAATATCCACCATTAGACGTTTGTCTTCAAGCTCCATAACTCGAAGTGGAGCGTAGGTGTTTTCGTCTGAACCTGAATATAGACTGACTCTTGCGCCCCATCCATCAAAGTATTCCTTAAGAGAAGGAGAGCCCTCCAGGGCTGGAGAAATTACCTTAGTCCATTTTTCTTTGTAGTCCTGAGAGTAAAAACCAAGGTATCCATCCAAGGTAGCAATTCCGTTGTAGTTAAGAACTGCGGGATGAAGACCATAGGCAGCGGACCATTCACCATCATAATTGATATCGCTGGTTATTTTATCGAAAAGCTTGGAAGAATAAAATTCATTGTAGTTAACAGTACTGGTTTCCTTGTGCTTAATGATTTTGTAAGCCTGATTATAACAGGTATAGTAGAAATCGTTGTAAACCTGAGGAACAAACATCACCACAAGAAGTGCTGCGGTTGCGATTAAACCTGCAAGAGGCTTCATATACTTTTTGGAACTGTCATACATTCTTACGCATACCATAAGAAGCTCGGCATACCACAAAAAAGTGTTGAAGAATGCAGTTCTTGCAAACTCAAAGCCTGTAAGTGGCGGAAGTAAAAGCTCAAACAGGTGTCTGAAGGGAGCATATTGATATAGTCCAAATATAAGAACGTTAAATATGATCCACAGCATCACAAGGTTTACAGGCTCAGTTAAGATTTTTTTCGCTTGTTTATTCTTTATGTAGAGCGCATTTATGATAACAATGCCAACTAGCACAACCAAAAGAACTACGTAGGTGTGAGAATCTTCTGAGTGGAAGGAGGCATCATTAAACTCTTCAAGCGCTGTCAGCATGGCCTGACCAAATGAAATATCGCCATGATTCATGGTGGTTCTTATGGTTACTGTGTCGGTAAAAAGCATGGCACCAAAGAGGCGGTATTCAAAAATGATGTATCCCAGTGAAAGAATAACGACTGAAGCAAAGGTGCTTAATGGGAACTTTTTGTCTTTTATCCAAAGGATAATCACGGCGATGGCCATATAGCCAAGTATGAAGAAACCATGATATGAAAAGTAGGATAAAAGCGGGTATAAGAATACGCCAATATAAAGTGGAAGACGCTTTTTAAATGAATCTGCAAAATATAGCTTTCTAAGAAGCAAAACTATAAGCGGAACTGATGTAAAGGCTATTCCATAGGTTGGGAAAACAGGGATAAGACCAAAGCAGGTAGCAATTACAACTACGACAGGCTTATATTTTTCGTAACGCTCTTTGTACACGTCTTTTGCCAGAAGGATAAAGGAGATAATGCCGATAGCAATCTTGGCTGCGTAGCCGGCAAGGTAAGCCCAAACACCCGGAAAAAGGATGTAAAAAAGGTTATACAGGTTAAATTCAGATCCAAAAAGATCTCTTGAAATGCCATGCAGAATCGGAGCATTTACGCCATGGGCAAACCACAGATGTGCTTTTTTCAGCATTTCATAGTGAGCCATGAAAAGATCAAGATTATCGTGAACCTGAAGATAACTGTTTCCACGAAAGATAAGGAACACCAGGGCCTGAAGGGCTAGGAGTGCTCCTGTTAAATACTTATACCAGTTTTTTTTGAAGCTGTTAGTTGTTTTCAAGGTTTTTTCTCCATAAAATAACACGGCGCCACTTAGCATGGCGCCGGACATTTTTTATGATTCGTAGTCTTCTCCGACAGTGAATTTAGGAACCCACTTGCCATCTTTTTTCTCAAAGAGGTCTCTGTTAACGTACTTGTCAACAACCTCCCAGAATTCTTCCTTTGTAATAGAAAGATATTTGCAGGCTGCATCGATGTATTTTTCACCGCATCGGCCGTCATACTCATTTACATACCACTTGCCGTCTTCTCTTGAAAAACGTCCTTCACGGATATCGTAGCAGATTTCGTCTGTGGCATAGCCAAAACCAAACTTAAGATATTTGATCATCTGGTTAGGAATCTGAAGGTCGCAGTCAAGGGCTGTGTATCTTCTGTATCTTCCAAGGTCATAGAGAGAATCGCTTCTGCCTGTAAGACCTCTGGCGATTGCAAAGTCTGCATTTGTAACCTGTGACCATTCCTTTGTGTAGTACTGAAGGAAGATAGCCTTGATTCCCTTTGCCTGCATTTCTTCTACAGTTGGAATCTTGTAAAGGAAAAGATCCTTTTCTGTGATGTTGTTGGAAAGATCAACAAAGCTGTCAACGCTGGCACCACGGATGGTTTCAAGCTGCATTACAGAGAAGGCATTTCCTGTTGCTTCCTGGTTCTTGGCAGCGCCAAGAGTAAGAGCAGCGTTTTCTCCCTGAATAATAAGTGGAATGTTGAACTTTACTGCCATGATATAGGATGAAGCCCAGAGGCAGTATTCTGAAGCTGCTATAATATTTCCACGCTCAAAAAATGATTTTCTTGCAAGCTTCTTGGCAATGATAGGATTTGGACGGATTGAAATAATGTCGAATCCAAGATTGTTGAGGTTTTCGATGTTCTTACGACCGATTTCAGTAATTTCATCAGGCATGCAGTTGATAAGAAGTGGGTTAAGGCCAAGCTTCTCCTTAGCATATACTGCCTGGAAGGTTGAGTCCTTACCGCCTGAAACACCGATAATACAATCATAGGTATTACCACGCTTCTTGGCCTCTGCCTTGGCTTCTTCTGCAAAGCCCTTAAGCTCTGCTTCTCTCTGAGCCCAGTCAATGGTAGCCTTGGACTCCTCATATCGGCAGGCAAAGCATATCTGTTCATCATCGAAAATAATGCCTGGTCTTGTGTCAGGCTGCAAACAACGCTTACAATATCGCATTTTCATTTGCGTAATCTCCTTCAGTTGTGGGATTTTTAATAAATCAATTTAGTATAATACTAAAAGAAAGCTCAGGCAAGTGATGACAAGCCTTACGATTGATTATATAATAAATGGCATGAAAAGTGTTAAAACAAAGGGGCGAATTTATATTTGCCACACATATTATCACGTTTATATTTCAGTGGTTAAAGAGCTTGCCGGAAGGGAGGCTTTTTCGTCGTCTGCAGATATCGTACTTAGCACCATGTCCTGTGACTTTGAAAGCCTTAAGGAAAGACTGGAAAAATCAGGCGTATTTGAACACGTATACGTATATGAGGAAAAAGCAGATATTACTTCTGATGAGGTCATGAAATACCACAAGGACAAGGGAAATATAGTACTAAACCTTCTGCAGCGTATTAAGTATACAAAGCTTCTAGGTCAGCTTCAGGAAAAGTATATTCCAACTGATTTATCGCAATATGAAGATGTGTACGTATTCTGTGATTCAGACCCAATAGGATATTATCTTAATTACAAAAAAATCTATTATCATGCCGTTGAGGATGGCCTTAATTCTGGCCTCTTAGATGATCAGGCAAGAAATGCCAACAAGGGTGCATTTGGCTTTAAGTGCTTTATGGCAAAGCTCGGTCTTATCTTTATTGAAAGCGGATATAGCAAGTATTGCATAGACTACGAGGTCAATGATATAAGTGCAAACCACAAGCCCCCCAAGAATGTAGTTGAGGTTCCAAGAAAAGAGCTTAATGACAAGCTTTCTGATGAAGATCATGGCATTTTGGTATCTATCTTTTTGACAGATCCGGAGAGGCTTGTTAATCAGCTGGTTCCAAAGACAGGTGCAGATAATACAAAACCAAATGTTATGATTCTCACTGAGCCTTTATGCGAACTAGATGTAAGGAAAAAGCTTTTTGGCGATATAGTAAAAGAGTATGAGGATACAGGAAGAGTTATTATTAAGCCCCATCCAAGAGATCTTTTGGATTATGAAAAGGAATTTCCAAATACGGTAGTCATAAAGGACCGCTTTCCTATGGAGGTTTTGGGAGATATTGTGGGCTTTAAGGTAGATAAGCTTGTTTCAGTTATTACTCAGGTGGATAATGTTTATTTTGCCAAAGAGATAGTGTATCTGGGCCTTGATTTTCTGGATAAATACGAGGATCCAAGTATTCATAGAAAAACGGAACTGCTGGATAAGTAAGGATATGTCATATTAGGAGAAAGAGCTATGGATATTCAGCTAAGAAGAGCAGTCATGAGCGATGCTGAAGCAGTGCTTAATTGGCGCAATGATGAAGAAACCAGAAAGAACTCCTTTTCAAAGGATAAAATATCTCTTGATACGCATAAAAAATGGTTTGAAAAAAAGCTATCAGACGAAAACTGCGTTATGTATATTCTGATGGCAGATGAGAAGCCCGCAGGCTGTATCAGAGTTGACATGGTAGACAGGATTGGCGAAATCAGCTATATGATAGCGCCTGATATGAGAAGAAAGGGCCTTGGAGACATGATGCTCACCCTTATCGATGCTTATGTGCCAGAGAACGTTAAGGTGCTTACTGGATTTGTTGATTCGAAGAACATACCTTCTGCAAAATGCTTTGAAAATAATGAATACACAAAGCTTATCGCAGGTAATACGTTCTGCTTTATAAAATTATTGGAGGTTATTTGATTTCCATGAGTGAGTTTGAATTTAATAAAGAAATCAAAATTGGAAATAAAACTGTAGGCGAAGGGCACCCTGCTTTAATTGTTGCGGAGCTTTCCGGAAATCATAACGGAGACTACAACAGAGCTGTTGAGATAATCCATGCTGCAGCAGAAGCTGGGGCAGATGCTGTAAAGCTTCAGACCTATACGGCTGATACAATAACAATTGATTGCGACAAGCCCTGGTTTATGACCTCAGAGGGGAGCCTTTGGGAAGGAAGAACCCTGCATGACCTGTATAAAGAGGCTTATACTCCATGGGAATGGCATGAAGGACTTATGCAGGAAGCCAAAAAGCTTGGACTTTTGTGTTTTTCATCTCCATTTGATCCTACGGCTGTAGATTATCTTGAGAACCTTGATGTTCCTGCATATAAGATAGCCAGCTTTGAGATAAATGATATTCCTCTTATAAGGAAAATAGCAAAGCTCCATAAGCCTATCATTTTTGCTACAGGAATCGCCTATGAGGAAGACATTGAGCTGGCACTTAAAACCTGCTATGAAGAGGGAAATAAGGATGTATTTCTTTTAAAGTGTGTAAGTGCGTATCCAACACCATATTCTATGGTTAATCTTCGAATGATGCAGTATCTGCGTGATAAGTACGACTGCGTTGTTGGTTTATCAGACCACACACCGGGAAGCACTGTTCCTGTTGGCAGTATTGCTCTTGGAAGCCGTATGATTGAAAAGCACCTTACTCTTAATCGCTCAGCAGGCGGCGTTGACGATGCGTTTTCAATGGAGCCCCAAGAGTTCGCCCAGATGGTCAAGGATGTGCGAATCATGGAGGAAGCGCTGGGGGCTTACGATTACAAGCTTACTAAGGGTCAGATATCAGAAAGAAGGCTCAGCAGGTCTTTATTTGTGGTAAAGGACATAAAAGCGGGAGAAGAGATCACCACAGAAAATGTAAGATCCATAAGACCCGGAAATGGTATGCACACCAAGCATTACGAGGAAGTACTTGGCAAAAAAGCTGTTAATGATATTGAGAAAGGAACTCCCCTTAGCTGGGAACTTATTAAATAACAAAAGATATGAAACTGAGTATCATAGTGCCTGTTTATAATATGGCATCAGATGACAAGTTAACATTTTGCATGGATTCGCTTCTTTCGCAGAATCTTAATGATTATGAGATAATAGCAGTAGATGATTGTTCAACTGACAATTCTCTTGATATTTTGAAAGACTATGAGAAGCGTAGTCCCGACAGAGTTAAGGTTATACATAGCCCTGAAAATCGTCATCAGGGCGGTGCCAAGAACCTGGGGATAAGAAATTCAAGCGGCGAGTGGATTGGCTTTATTGATGCGGACGACTGGATTGACCCTGATATGTATAGACTGATGCTTGAAAAGGCTGAAGAAACTGGGGCTGATATGGTAGGCTGCGACCTTAATATGGTGCATGACCACACCTATGAGATTGGGGATGTTATTGAGGCAAACGGAAGCAGTGACCAGTCGGGAATCCTCGATCACGAGAAGAAAAAGAGCCTTATCCTGGATGGCGGCAGGCTTGTAGTCAAGATTTATAAGAAGGATAATATTCTAAGGAATGAGCTCTTTTTCCCGGAGAATATTTTTTACGAAGATAATGCCATGAGCAATTCTTATCTTCTTACAGCCAAGCACTACGAGTACATTTCAAAGCCCTGGTACTACTATTACCAGCATGAGGCTTCAACAGTTCATTCTTTTTCTGTATCAAAATGTGAAGACAGAATGGAAGCGGGACGAATCATTCTTAGCGAAGCAAAACGTCTGGGATTTTATGAAGAGTTTAAAGCGGAGCTTGAGTTTTTATTTACACAGCTCTTTTATGTAAATACGCTCTTTACCTATATGCCGTGCGTAAAGCCCACAAAGCTTTCATACGTCAAGAAAATGACTGAGGAGATGAAGCAGACCTTTCCCGAGTTTAATAACAATAGCTATTATATTGAGAGAACAGGGGCTGAGGAAAAGAAGCTCATTAAAATGGCCTGCGAGTCACCACTTAAGTTTTATGTTTATTACAAGCTCCTTTGGGGCTATAGGAATCTTAGAAAAAAACTGGAGGCAAAGAAATGAAGACACTGGCAATAATCACAGCCAGAGGCGGCAGCAAGAGAATTCCAAGAAAAAATATAAAGGAGTTCAACGGCAAGCCTATTATTGCATATTCAATTGAGGCAGCGCTGAGTTCAGGAGCCTTTGATGAGGTCATGGTCTCAACTGACGATGAAGAGATTGCCGAGATTTCAAGAAAGTATGGCGCAAAGGTACCTTTTCTTAGAAGTGAAAAGACATCCAATGACTTTGCTACAACAGCGGATGTTATGGAAGAGGTAATAAACGAGTACAAAAATCGTGGTAAAGACTATGAATTAACTGCATGCATTTATCCGACAGCTCCTTTTGTTACTGGAGAAAAGCTTAAAAATGCAGTTGATATTTTAAGAAAATCAAATAGTGATGCCCTTATACCTGTGGTGAGATTTTCCTATCCGCCTCAGAGGGCTATGGAAATTACTGATGGAAAGCTGGTTTTCAGACAGCCGGAATATTTAAGCAAAAGATCTCAGGATCTTACACCTCATTATCACGATGCAGGCCAGTTTTATGTGGTAAGAACTGAGAGTTTCCTTAAGAACCATGCTATTATGGTAGGAGATATTCTTCCTTTGGAGCTTTCTGAGCTTGAAGTTCAGGATATAGATAATGAGGTGGATTGGAAACTTGCAGAGCTGAAGTATCAGCTTATGCACGACAATGCATAATAAGTGAGGACATATGGGAAAGAAGATCTGGATCAAAGCCAATGGAAATGGAATAATTGCTACAGGTCACATCAGAAGGTGCATGACTCTTGCCAAAGAGCTGATGGATAAAGGCGCTGAGGTATTGTTTGTGCTGGCGGATGAAAGAAGTGCGAATCTTCTTATAGAACTGTCAGATGCAGAAAGTTCAAGCTATGATTCAATTATTCTGCATACGGATTATGATAATCCGATGGAGGATCTGCCCATATTTGAAGGTTTATTTGAAGAGGATGCTCCGGATTTTATATTTGTTGATTCCTATTCAGTTACTCCGGAGTATTTTTCAGCACTTAATGATCTGATAAAGAAAAGCGGCAAGTCTATTAAGACTGGCTATTTGGACGATTTTGGTAAATATGATTATCCCGTTGACCTTATAATCAATTACGATATTGTTTATCCAAAGGATTTTTATTCGGCGCAAGTTCAGCTTCTTGGTGCGCAGTATGCGCCGCTTAGAAGAGAATTTGGTAAGGTGAGATTTGGCATTAATGAACGTGCCAGAAGAGTCCTTATTTCTACAGGGGGTACAGATCCGTATCATGTTACTGAAAGCATTCTTAAGGAAATATACGAGGATGACAGCCCTTGCAGGAAAGTTCTTGATTTTACTGGGCTTAGATGCGAAGTTATCGTTGGAGCCTTATTTGAAGCAGACTACAAAAAGAGCCTTAAAGAGCTTGCAGCACGGCATAGCTCCATCACCCTTCATGAAGGCGTTGCTGATATGGCGGGCCTTATGTTAAAATGCGATTTTGCAGTATCTGCAGGAGGATCAACCCTGTACGAGTTATGCGCAGTAGGAGTTCCTACTGTTGTGTTTAGTATGGCAGATAATCAGGTAGAATTTGTTGAGTCCTTTGATAAAGCCGGAGCTGCCAAGTATGCAGGTGATGTAAGACAGGATCACAGGCTTGTTCAGAAGATAGTAACCTGGGGAACTGCAGCAGTTGATAACCCGGGCTTTAGACAGAGAATGAGTGATAAAGCCAGAAGTATAGTGGATGGAAAGGGAACAGCAAAAATAGCAGATGCTATACTTGGGCTTATTTGAATATTGTTTTGGAAGGTTTTTAGTTTATGCGTAAGATTTTTAAAAAGTTAATGATCCTTTTGAATAAAAAGCAGAAGGTTCAGATGGTGGGAATTGTTTTTCTGATGCTTATTGGAGGTGTTCTCGAGGCTTTGGGAATTGCCCTGGTTGTGCCTGTCATGAAGATTGTAATGGATCCGGCCAAGGTGGAGGAAAACTGGATTCTTTCAGGTATTTACAGATTTCTTCATCTTTCAAATACCAATCAGCTGGCTGAAGTAATAATGGTCTGCATAATTCTGGTATTCGTAATCAAGAATCTGTTCCTTTATTTGACGAATGTAGTTCAGCTTAAGTTTGTTTATACAAACCAGTTTGCAACCTCAAGACGTATGATGATCAACTTCATGCAAAGACCCTATGAATATTATTTAAATGCTGATACAGCGGTAATTCAGCGTAGCATAACATCTGATGTTAATAATATGTATGGTCTGATTCTTAGTTGCCTTCAGCTTACCAGCGAGATGATTGTTTTTGCTTGCCTTGTAGCACTTCTTCTTAGTCAGGACGCAAAGATGACAATAACCATCGCAGCCCTTTTGGTGACAGTTCTTCTTATAATAAAGTTTGTTATTAAACCCATAATGGTCAAAGCGGGACAGGAGAACCAGGATTATTATAGTGGCCTTTATAAGTGGATAAATGAATCTGTAACAGGAATCAAGGAAATTAAGATTGCCAACAAAGAGAACTACTTTATAAACGGCTATGCAGATTGCGGTGCGGGCTATGTTTCCGCGGTTCAGAAGTATAACCTGTACAATTCAACACCAAGACTTTTGATTGAAACCATAGCCATTGCAGGAATGATTGGCTATATGCTCGTTGTTATGGTAAATGGGGCATCTCTGGCAGAGCTTATGCCACAGCTTACTGTACTTGTAGCCGCGGCTGCAAGACTCCTTCCAAGTGCCAATAGAATTAACAACTATCTTACTTCAATTGCCTATTTTGAGCCATTTCTTATGAATGTAAGTGATAACCTTCAGCAGGAGATTAATGATGGCTCTGTTTCTTACAACAGTGAAGATTACAGAAAGAAGACTGAGGTAGAAAAGCTTCCTGTTGCCAAGAATATCGATATGGTTGATATTTGCTACAAATATCCTAATACCGAGTCATTTATTCTTGATAAAGCCAACATGAATATTCCTGTAGGAAAATCAGTTGGTATTGTAGGAACTTCCGGTGCAGGTAAAACAACTATTGTTGATGTAATGCTTGGCCTTCTTAAACCTGAAAGTGGCAAGATTTGTGCAGATGGCGTAGATGTAAATACAAACTATAAGGGCTGGCTTAAGAATATAGGCTATATCCCACAGACTATTTTCATGGTGGATTCTACTATCAGGAAAAATGTGGCTTTTGGCTATGCTGATGATGAAATAGATGACAACAAAGTTTGGCAGGCCCTTAAAGAGGCTTCTCTTGATGAATTTGTAAGAAGTCTTCCTGAGGGACTTGATACAGAGATTGGTGAGCGTGGAATAAGGCTCTCTGGTGGACAGCGTCAGAGAATTGGTATCGCCAGAGCCCTCTTTGAAGATCCTGAGGTTTTGGTTCTTGATGAAGCTACATCAGCCCTTGATAATGAGACAGAGGCTGCTATTATGGATTCAATCAACCGACTTCATGGCAGAAAGACACTTATCATCATAGCGCACCGACTTCAGACCATTGAAAAGTGTGATATGGTATACAGAATAGAGGATGGAAAGGCTACAAGAAGCAGATAAGAGAAGCTTTTCTGAGGAGAAAGGTATGGGAGCAGAAAGTTTAGGGAACAAAAAGAGAAATGCGAATTTTGAATTGCTACGAATAATAGCAATGCTTATGATACTTGTGCTTCACTACAATTCCCATGCTGAGACACTTCTTGAGCTGGGAGTGCCTGCCACTGGAGTTCAGGTGTTTGCTACAATTCTTGAAGGCTTTTGCATAACTGGTCTCAACGTTTATGTATTTCTTAGCGGATACTTTTTGTCTCAGTCCAAGGTAAGGCTTAGCAGAGTCCTGCAGCTTATTTGTCAGGTGTATTTCTATACTATTTTAATATCACTCGCTATGATGAGCGTAGGAACTTATGCAGTTCACAATACGGATTCTATCTACAAGATTACCCAGTATCTTTTCCCAATTTCTTCAGAGCATTACTGGTTTGTCACAGCTTATGTCATTATGTATGTGATGGCACCTGTTATGAATGCTGCTGTTGCCAGCTTGAAGAGGAAACAGCTTAAATATGTTATTATCGGGCTCCTTATCTGGTTCTGTTTTATAAAGAGTTTTGTTCCTGTTATGTTTGTGACCGATCATTATGGTTATGACTATGGCTGGTTTATTTGCCTGTATCTGATAGCTGCCTATGTGAGAAAATATGACGTAGTGCTTTTTTATAACGCCAGAAGAAGTCTTGCAGTTTTTGTTTTTTCCTGTGTAATGATTGGTGCAATGAGTATTGGACTTCATTACTACAATCTGCAGTTTGGCGGATTTAATTACTATGCTGAGGTGCCTGTTCACCTCAACTTCATATTCACACTTACAGGTTCACTTGGCTTGTTTTCTTTCTTCAGATTCTATCGCATGAAGGAAAACAGAGCGGCAGATGTTGTGAGATTCGTTGCACCTCTTACCTTTGGCGTATACCTTCTTCATATGCATATTGAGATAAAGGACAGATGGGTAAATTGGATTTCACATCTCATCGGAGAGGTTCCACATGACAGTGTGCCTTTATATGGTTTGCATCTTTTAGAGTCAATAATTATTGTGTTTGTTGCAGGTGTATTTGTTGACTGGGTAAGAAAGATTATATTCGATTATGTTGGAAGAGTTATGGCTAATACATGGCTCTTTAAGAAAATAAAGCAGTTGGATGAAGATTTATGCTAAAAAATATCAGAAGCTATTTTTATCAATTTAAAAAATATCAGAGTCCCTTGGAAAGGTATTTCTTTCCGCTGGCACTTCTTTTGTATCCGCTTGTGGGGGTTACGGCGGGCGTTGATATAACAGATACCACATATTCACTGGCTAATTATGAGTTTATTCACAGCATTAATCCAATGTGGATGCTCTCTACATATCTTAGTAATATTGTTGGAAGCTTTATTATGCACCTTCCTGGTGGCGGAACCATGCTGGGAATGGGTATATATTGCAGCTTTGTCATTAGTATCATAGCTCTTATTGCTTACTATGGTCTCCAGAGCTACATGCCAGGCTGGATGATCTTTATAGGCTGCTTTATGGCAGAAAGCTTTAGCTGGTGCCCAAGAGTAATAATGTACAACTATCTTACTTATCTCTTTTTTACAGCAGGGGCGTTGACTCTTTTAAAGGGAATTTTTGCCTGGGAAAATCAGGGCAAATATCTTTTTCTTGCAGGAGTATTTCTTGGACTTAATGTGATGGTGAGATTTCCGAACCTCACAGAAGCGGCTCTTATACTGGTTTTATGGTTTTATTCAGCTATTACCAAAGAGACCTTTTACAATACTTTCAAAAAGACCTGCATCTGCATTTTTGGATATGCTATTGGATTTGGAATACCACTTGTAATCATAAGCAAGGTATATGGAAACGATGCATATCTTGGCATGATAAGTAATCTTTTTGGAATGACAGAGGGCGCTTCGGATTACACCACATCAGGCATGATCACAGTTATATTACAGGCCTACGCATCAACTGCAGGAAAAGCACTTTTGATGCTTCCGTGTATAGCGGCTGGTATTATTATGTTCATGCTAAAAAGTGACAAATATGTTTGGATCAAAAAGGTGCTTTACGTAGGTGGATTACTTATTCTTGTAAAATACTATTTTTCTACTGGTGTGTTTACAAGAAACTATTTCTATTACGACAGCATTTTCCAGGTTGCGATGATGTTTGTTCTCGTAGCCATTTTACTTGGAATAATCGGAAGCACAGGAGTGCTCAACGGCGATAAGCAGGAACAGGCGCTGGCATTTATGATACTGATCATTATACTTATTACGCCTCTTGGAAGTAACAATTACACCTATCCTGTGATCAATAACCTTTATCTTGTGGCTCCAATTACGCTCTGGCTTATGAGAAGACTTATGCAAAGACTTGGAGATAAGCCCTTGCATTTTGCATGGCAGAGTATGATAACAATGGTTATTATAGTATGCCTTGTCCAGGGAGTGCTTTTTAGATGTAATTTTTCCTTTGTGGATGGAGCGGATGGAACAGTAAGAAATGTATCTTCTGCTAATATATCCAAGGTAAAATATATGGTAACCTCCGAGAATAACTTAAATTCTCTGGAGGAATTAAATGAAGCTCTTTTCCAAAACGGTCTTTTGGGAAAAGAAACCATCCTTTTTGGAGGAGTCCCTGGGCTTTCTTATGTTTTTGATCTGGAGCCGGCAATAGATACTGTGTGGCCTGACCTGGACAGCTACTCCGTAGCTAATTTCAATAATCAGCTCCTTGAGCTTTCTGCTACGAAGGATACGCATCCGACTGTTATTATTGGCAAGGATATGGCAGGGTATGCCAACATTGCAGAGAAATATGACATTTTATTGGACTATATTGCCAATCACGATTATAATAAAGTCTTTGAAAGCGAAAGATTTATAGTTTTTGCTGAAGGAATTGAAAGCGAGGGTTAACGTCATATGGAGAAATTATTGGCGCAGATAGCCAAGTTTGGTATAGTTGGTGTAGTTTGTTTTATTATTGACTACGTTATCTACAGAATATTTAATGTTGTTTTTGAAGTAACTGGATTTTCAAGCCTTTTCCCACAGTACTACCTTATTTCAGCTTTTTTGGGATTTACGGTATCTGTTGTTTGTAACTACATTCTTAGCTTCAAGTTCGTATTTGAGAGAAAAGAGGATATGTCTAGAAAGAAGGAGTTCACTATCTTTCTCATCCTTAGTATCATTGGACTTGGAATAAACGAGCTTTGTTTGTGGCTTGGATATGATGTTATATATCTTAACTGGGCGTGGATTCAGAGCATTATGAGTGCAGCCTTTGCAAAAGATATTTTCTTTAAATTTGGAGCAACTGGCGTAGTAATGGTTTATAACTTTATTACCAGAAAGATTTTCCTTGAAAAGAAAGAGGGATAATTATGCGAATTAACTTTAATGTACCGCCTTATACAGGCAAGGAATTCGACTATATAAAGGAATGTGTTGAGAATCAGAAGATCTGCGGAGATGGTCCTTTTACAGCCAAGGCTAATGAATGGATTGAGAAAAAGACCGGAGTATCCAAGGCACTTCTTACCACATCCTGTACTCATGCTACTGAAATGAGCGCCATTTTAGCTGGAATAAAGGAGGGGGATGAGGTTATCATGCCGTCCTATACCTTTGTTTCCACAGCCAACGCGTTTGTACTTCGCGGCGCAAAGGTAATCTTTGTTGATATCAGACCTGACACCATGAACATTGATGAAAACCTTATCGAACAGGCCATCACACCAAAGACAAGAGCTATTGTTCCTGTTCATTATGCCGGCGTTGCATGCGAAATGGACACAATTATGGATATTGCAAAGCGCCATAATCTCTTTGTTGTTGAGGATGCAGCTCAGGGCGTAATGTCCACCTACAAAGGAAAGGCACTTGGTGCAATTGGCGATTTTGGTAACTTTAGCTTCCATGAGACCAAGAACTACAGCATGGGAGAGGGTGGAGCTCTTCTTTTAAGAGATGAGACCTACGTTGATGATGCTATAATTATTAGAGAAAAAGGTACCAACCGTACTCTTTACAAGCTTGGCAAGGTAGACAAGTATAGCTGGATTTCTCCTGGTTCATCATATCTTCCAAGTGAAATGAACGCAGCATACCTTTATGCACAGCTTGAGCTTGCAGACGAGATAAATAATGCCAGAATGGATCACTGGAATAGATATTATGAGGCACTTCGTCCTCTTGAGGAAAAAGGGCTTATTGAGCTTCCTTACGTTCCAGAGGAATGTGTGCACAATGCCCACATGTTCTACATTAAGTGTAAGGATTTCGAGGAGAGAAGAGGACTTATCAAGTATCTTGAGAGCAACGACATTCTTCCAGCTTCTCACTATGTACCACTTCATTCATCTAAGGCTGGACTTATCTACAGTGAGTTTAGAGGTGAAGACAAGTACACAACCAAGGAAAGCGAGAGACTTCTTCGCCTTCCAATGTACTACAAGCTTACAAATGATGATCTTGATGAAGTAGTAATGAGGGTTAAAGAATATTATAAATTTACATGATTTGGAGCCAATAAATGAGTAAGGTGCGTTCAAACACTAGCTTAATAGTATCAGCGCTTATCATGCTTGCGGTAATGTTGACTGCAGGAGTAGCTTTTGACTACTATTTTGACCTAAATGACGATGTCCTTATGAAAGATATTCTCTCAGGCGCTTATACAGGAGTGCCTGAGAGTCGCAATATTCAGATGCTGTATCCAATCAGCTTACTTATCTCCCTTTTTTATAAAATCGCAGGGAAAGTAGATTGGTACGGCTTTTTTTTGTGTGGCTGTCAGTTTGTATGTTTTACGCTTATTTTTGACAGAATACTAAAGAAATCAGCCCATAAAAGCCTTAAGTATCTATACTTACTAGCTGCTCTTTTTATCCTTATTGGTGCCTTTTTGCCACATCTTATATTTGTGCAGTACACCGTAGTTTGCGGCCTTTTATCTGCCACGGCAGCATTTCTTATAGTGACAGAAGGCGCCTATGAGAGAAAAGATACTATCATAGCCCTTATCCTACTAATAGTGGCGTTTCTTATCCGCACAGAGATGATGCTTCTCACACTTCCTATGGTGGGAGTGGCTATTTTGATAAGATTTGTTCTTGGCTCAAAGCAAAGGGACATGAGAGCTGAATTTGCCAAGTACGCCGCGCTATGTGTCGGAATAGGTGTTGCCCTGGTTGCCTGCACGGCCATTAGTAAAATCTCCTATTCTTCGCCGGAGTGGAAGGAGTTTTACAGATTTTTTGATAACAGAACCGAGCTGTATGATTTTCAGTACATACCGGATTATGCCGAAAATAAAGACTTTTACGATAGTATTGGACTTTCAAAGAGCGAGCAGGAGCTTTTAGTAAACTACAATTTTGCTCTGGATGATGAGATAAATGCTGAAGTCCTAGGAGAAATTGCTTCCTATGCAAAGAGTACCAAAACAGAAAGTACTCCTCTTATCCAAGCTTTAAAGGAGGCTACGAAGCAGTATCTTTACAGGCTTCGTCACAATACTCTTCCTGTATCCTATGAGTATCCAATGACAGACTACCCTTGGAATGTATCTGCGATGGTTCTGTATATTGCCGCCTTTGCAACATTGTTTGTCAAAAAAAAGAAAGAAGCATTGCTTCCGGTTCTTTTATTTGCCTGCAGGACTGCACTTTGGATATACATAATTCTAAGGGGCAGAGATCCAATAAGAATCACACATCCAATGTACCTGGTGGAAATGCTCATTTTACTTGGAATTGTGATAAGAGAGTATAAAGCGGATGAAACTGATGATAAGCAGCGGGAGGCCAGAAGCATGTCTGGCAGAGCGGTCCCTGTGATGATGGTCATAGTTCTTCTTTTGACAGAAATGGTTGCAGTTCCAGGGCAGATCGGCATTGTGGCTAGAGAAACTGACCAAAGAGAAGAAATGGTAAAAAACTACGGGGAACTGAAGAACTATTTTGACAGTAATAAAGATTCTTATTATTTTGTAGATGTTTACACCAGTGTCTCCTACGCAGCAGTAAAGGGAGCCGGCGCAGCAACGTATTCCGAAAAAATGTTTAAGGGTGTAGATAACAGCTTTACAAACCATGATCTTTTGGGCGGTTGGGCGTCAAAGAGCCCTCTTTACCAGAAAAAGCTTGAGCATGCAGGCTTTGACAATGTTCAGGATGCCTTATTATCAGAGAATGTATATTTTGTTGTAAATAAGACAGAGGATACCAGCTGGCTTTCTGATTATTATGAGGAAAAAGGCACTACAGTAGAGATTGCCCACGTAGATACTGTAGCTGATATATTTGAGATATACAGCGTTTCCAGAATTAACTAACAGATGTAGAAAGACAAGAATATGAATGAATTAGCATTATTAGAAAAAGGAGATAAAGTATCCCTTCGATTTATCACAAGGCAGGACACCGATCTTGTAGTGAAGTGGCGAAACAACCAAAGAGTCAGAGACAACTTTGTGTACAGGGTGACCTTTACTCCTGAAATTCATGAGAATTGGCTAAAAACAAAGGTTGATACCGGCGAAGTTATCCAGCTTATCATCTGTGAAAATGAAAGGGACTATAGGCCTGTAGGTAGTGTATACTTTAGATATACGGATGATACCCATAAAGAGGCAGAGTACGGAATTTTCATCGGTGAGGATGATGCGATCGGCAAGGGCTACGGCAATGAGACAGCCCTTCTTGCTATCAAATATATAAAAGAAAATACGGATATTGAGCATCTTATCTTAAGGGCATTTACCCATAACACAGCTGCAATAAAAAGTTACGAGCATGCTGGCTTTGTAAAGACTACCGATATGCCGATGGTTGAGTGCAGCGATGGTCAGAAAAGTGATATGATACTCATGGAGAGAAGTTTATTATGACAGAGAAATTGGTTAGCTTTGTGATTCCCTGCTACAGATCAGAGAAGACACTTGGCACAGTAATTGAAGAAATTGATAAGACTATGGCAAGCCTTTCTGAGTTTACCCACGAGATAGTGCTTGTTAATGATGGATCTCCGGATAACACCTGGGATACCATATGTCAGCTTGTGCAAAAAGATGCATCAAACCACATTACAGGCATTAATTTTGCCAAGAACTTTGGACAGCACGCTGCCCTTATGGCAGGACTCAAAACAGCCAAGGGAGATTATGTGATCTGTCTTGATGATGATGGCCAGACTCCTGCCGACGAAGCACCCAAGCTTTTAAAGGCATTAAAAGAAGCAGATGTTGCCTATGCAAGATACGAGCACAAGCAGCACAATATTTTCAGAAATTTTGGCACCTTCATGAACGAGAAGATGGCTGAGGTTATGCTTGGAAAGCCCAAAGACCTCTTTGTTTCCAGCTATTTCGCTGTAAGGCGTTTTGTTGTAGATGAAATGATAAAGTACGAGAGCTCATATCCTTATGTTATTGGACTCGTTCTCAGAACCACCAAGAGTATCGTAAATGTTACTGTTAAGCACAGAAGACGTACCGAAGGTACCAGCGGCTACACCTTTACAAAGCTTATGGCCCTTTGGATCAACGGCTTTACAGCCTTTAGCATAAAGCCACTTAGAATAGCCACCTTATCTGGCTCTGTTTTTGCGTGCCTTGGCTTTATCTACGGTATTTATACTGTAATTAAAAAATTTGTTAATCCCAACGTACCTATGGGGTTCTCTGCTTTAATGAGCGCAGTCATTTTCATGGGGGGAATGATAATGCTGATGCTTGGCATGATTGGCGAGTACGTTGGAAGAGTGTATATATCTCAGAACAAAAATCCCCAGTATGTTATTCGTGAGACCATAAAAAATGAAAAAAGTTGAATGGGAACCAAGTAACGACGGGAAAAATAAAAGATCAACACTAGCCTGGCTTATGTCAGGCTTATTTGGCGTTTTAACAGGTGTATGTTTTGTCTTTGGATATCAGCTTGAAAAGATGGATCATATCGATCTTGCTGACAGGAACAGCCTGATGATCCTGGTATGCATCATCGCTGTTATGGCAATTGATGCGATACATGTCTGGGAGGGCTACAACAACAGCAAAAAAGGTGCTAAATTCCTTGGGTTTTTCAACATAAAGCAGTTAAAGGAGCAGTCACGTCGTGAAGCAAAAACAGAAGTTACCAAAAAAGATTTCCTTGTAAAGTGGCTTATTTTGGTGCTTTTATGTCTGCCGGTATTACTTGCCGAGTTTCCGGGCTTTTTTGTGTATGACGCTCAGGAAGAGCTAAACGAAGTACTTACCCGAAGCTTTTCAACCCATCACCCGCTTCTTCATGTTTTTCTTTTGGGAGGAGTAATTGCACTTTGCCATAAATTAACAGGTTCATGGAATATCGGTATTTTTGCTTATATATTCCTTCAGATGCTGGTGATTACAGCGATTTTTGCCTATGCTTTGTGCTTTCTCCAAAAAAGAGGAGCAGGTAAAAAGTCTCGTGTTCTGTGGCTTTTGTACTACGGACTATTTCCAACGGTAGTCATGTTTACCCTTTGTTCCTGTAAGGATGGCCTGTTTTCCGCATTGCTCCTTCTTTTGACAGTATTTCTTTTCCAGCTTATAGATGATACGGAGGCCTTTTTATCAGATAAGCACAAATTAGCAGCTTTCATAGTGACAGCAGTACTTATGCCACTATTTAGGCATAATGGCTTTTACGCCTATCTGGTTTTTGTGCCCTTTGCACTTTTGTATTTCAGAAAAAAGCTTAAAAAAGCGCTGATAGCAATGCTTGTTTTGCCTGTAGTTATCTATCTTGTCATAAATACCATTATTGGAAATGCATTCAGCAGGGAGATAACCCATCATCAGGAAATGCTGACAGTGCCTATTATGCAGTTAACTCGTGTCTACACCTATGACAGAGATTCTATGACGGATGAAGATATCAGTACACTTACTTCGTATATACCTAAAGAGAACCTTGATCTGTATTCAGGAAGAGTTTCTGACCTTGTGAAGGTAGGCTTTAACAACCAGCTTTATGAAGAGGATTCCTCCAGCTTTTGGAAGTTGTGGTTTACATACCTAAAGAAAAAGCCAATGAGCTACTTAAACGCATGGATGCTTACCTGCTACGGATATGTATACCCGCCTGCTAATATCAACGTATATAAAGGAACTACGGTTTTTACTTTCACCTATGACCAGAGCTCCTATTTTGGCTATGAGGTAGAGCTTCCAGGTGAAAGACACAGTCTTATTCCTTTTATAGACAGCTTCTATAGATATATCTCCATAGGAAGCTTTCATGACGATGCTCCGGTTGCTGCAATATTCCTGGCACCAGGTTTAGTGCTGCTTCTTTACGTATTTGTACTATTTTACAGAATTTCTATAAAGAATATTAGTGGCGTGCTTCCATTTTTGCCAATGCTTCTTTGCTTTTGTACAGTGCTTTTAGGACCTACTTACCTTGTAAGATATGTGGTATATTTCTGGTTTTGTCTGCCACTTCTTGCGATTGACACTAGTGTCAAGTTTGATTAAGAGCATGTGGTATGTTAATATTTAATGATGGTTTTTTTTAGGGGAAATATATATAAATGAGACGAATTATTAACTCAAAAACAGCAGTCAGGATTATCGTCCTGTTTTTTATGCTCATAATGGTTGCAAGCATCTGGCCTCTTAGACTTTGGAAGGCAGGCGCAAGTTTTTCCGGTGGAGGAGAGCTTGTAAAAACAGACGCTTACGTTAATTTCGAAAACACCATTCAACAGGAATTCATTGCCCAGTACAACAGACTTGGCTCAGTTGATCTGTATGTATCTGAGGTTGAGGGCGGAAGATACGTTCAGGTTGCAATTCTTGATGAGAACGCGGTCGAACTTTTTAAGGTATATGTAGATACGGACAATGCGTTTTTTCCAGGATATATCAAGGTTCCTGTGGAATATAACATGGAAGTAGGCAAAAAGTACTTCCTTGTGGTAAAGTCCTGCAGATCCAGATTTGATGTAGGCTTTGAGGATGTTCCTCCAACCTCACAGTATGTGGGAACTTTGTATTACAATTGGGGACCTGTTGATGGAATGCACCTATGTGCAAACTATAACTACACAATCCCTATGGGAAAGGCCAAATCCCTTGCTATTATGGCAATTATTATAGCCGTTGCAGCAATGATACTTATAGCATCAGACCTTTACTTCAAGAGATTTCCTGAAAAAAACAGGATTCTTACAGTGGGACAGACCGTCAGATATTTCGCAAACCCATGCATTACAGCTATATTGCTGGGATTGATGATCATGGTATTTCCACTTAGGATTTTTGACAAAAGACCTTTAGATATTATCTTTTATGAGATTGGTCTTCTGGCAGCAGGCTTTATTGCCTATTATGCAGTAAATCACAAGGTCGTAAGGCATCAGTATGGAGTATCCTTCTGGCAGAGCGTACCAAACAAAAACAGAGTGATTTACATCCTCATGATGTGCTCCATTGCCATGGTTCTTTGGCATGCCTGCAACTACATGAATGATCTTTACGATATTTACCATACTCTTTCTGCAAGACGCATGATGATCTGGCTTTTGATCCTTATGCTTCTTACATTCTCCTTCAAAGAGCTTGTAAATATCTATAATGTATTGTGGGTTATTGCATCGGTGATTACAGGAATCAATTACTATAGAGTAAATGCCCTTGCGGACACAGAAAAAGAGTATGACCTTCACAATGCTGTAACTAAGTACGGAATTATCATTGCAGTTTTATCAGGAATCATGGTGATTAACCTGATAAGACTCATTGTTAACAGATTTAAGACTAAGAAAAGTAGTGTAAAGCTAACACCCTTTGGAATCCTCCTTTTAGTATTTCTTGTTATGATCATAGTTATGAGAAATACCAGATGGTGGGGAGCAACCCTTGCTGTAAGCTATATTATGCTTTATATAAGGGTTCTTGCCTGGGAGAACCGAAAAGACTGGTACAAAATCCTCTCTGGAGGACTTATGGTGAACTTTGTTATTTCTCTCATTTACAGTCTTCTTCACAGATACTTTACAGCTTATGTCAGCGGCAGATTTGGATTTTTGTTCCATACTGTTACTGTAACTGCTGAGTACTTCACCTTTATGGGGGCTGCAGCTACAGTACTTTTAGTGATAAAGATAATCGCATTTCCCAAAAAGCTTTCATTGGCTGAGTTTTTCAAGACCGCCTGGAAGGAGATGGCTTTATTTGGATTTATCATGTCCTATGCGATATTTACAGTGTCAAGAACAGCTTATTTATCAATTATTGTGTGTGTTCTCGCTGTGATAATTGTAGTAATGGCCGGACATAAAGGACAGTTTTTCAGAACGCTGGGGATTATGGTATTATCTCTTATTGTTTGCTTCCCTGCAGCATTTACGCTCCAGAGAATAGTGCCTGCAGTAGTTGCAGAGCCCGTGTTCTACGCTATTGATGATGGAGATACCCTGGTCAGAGGCGGAGCAAATCCTGGAAGCAGTAACTTTATGTGTGTTGAGAGGTTTGCAAATCTCTTTGCGGCCAAGATTCTTGGAGCGGAGATTGGAGATTATTTTTATCCGGATGATGCCTATAACTACGACAGTAACCACGATGCCATCTATGACAACTATGGTTATCCAATAGAGGAATCTAATGAAGAGTATTACTATCAGGAGGGCAAAGCAGAGATTCCTGCATGTAACCTTCTTGTAGCAAACGGCTTTACAAGGGCAGAGAGCTTTATGCTCCTTGAAGCATTAAACGGCTACGTGGATGAAGGAAATGCTCTTGATGTTATTTCAAACGGTAGAATTACCATATTCAGATCTTACCTAAAGGAACTGAATATGACCGGGCATGATACAATGGGAGCGGAGCTTCCGAATGGAGAAATTGCGCTTCATGCCCATAATACATACCTGCAGATAGCCTATGACCATGGAATATTCGTAGGTTTATTATTTGTGATACTGATTATTTCAGCTCTCATCTGCGGTATAAGGCAGTACTATAGAGAAGAAAAAACTGCGCCTTTGACACTTCTTACTTTTGCTATTACTATTGGATTTGCAGTTGCCGGAACCTCAGAGTGGGTATTCCATTTCTGTAATCCTATGACAGTAGCGCTTTGCCTTACATTTACAGGCATTATATTCAAAGAAACTGATGGACAAAATTCATGAGCAAAAAGAAAAAAGAGCCCTTTAACTATCAAAAATTATATAGAAGGACTGGTCTTATCATTTATGATGTGATCAGCATAATTTTAGCTAGCTATATCGCTATTCTTATAAGGTATAACCTTAATGTCAGCGAGATACCTGACCATTTCATGACACCGGTCAATACCTTCCTTCCACTAAATATTCTGGTGACACTTTTAGTGTTCTATCTCTTTAGGCTTTACGACAGCCTCTGGGCCTACGCTGGCGAGAGAGAACTACAGAACCTTGTAATGGCCTGCGTGCTTTCAGGTGTGATCAACGCGATTGGACTTCAGTTTTTTAAGTCCCAGTCACAGCCTGTGCCACAGAGCTACTATTTCCTGTACACCTTTTTGCTGATAACACTTATTTTTGTCAGCAGATTTTCCTATAGGTTCTTCAGAAGCCAGAAGCACAGAGCTGAGAATAAGAACAACAGCAAGGCAGTAATGATAATTGGTGCCGGCGAGGCAGCCAACATCATCATCAAGGAAATCATTACCAGCAATTTCTCCACCATGTCCATTAAGTGTATCATCGATGATGATCCGATAAAGTGGGGCAAATACATTCAGGGAATCCGCGTAGTTGGCGGAAGAGACAGAATTGCTGAGTGCGCTGATCTTTATGACATAGACGAGATTATTGTTGCTATTCCTTCTGCTTCAAGAGCTGAGCTCAAAAAGATACTGGAGATATGTAAGAACACTGACTGTAAGCTTCGTTCACTTCCTGGTATGTACCAGCTTGTTAACGGCGAGGTTAATGTTTCAAGACTTCGTGATGTAGAAGTAGAGGACCTTCTTGGAAGAGATCCTATAGCGGTAGATATTGACTCTATCGCTGGATACGTTAGTGACAAGGTAGTTATGGTTACAGGTGGAGGCGGATCCATCGGATCTGAGCTCTGCAGACAGATTGCAGGTCACAAACCCAAGCGCCTGATTATAGTAGATATTTATGAGAACAACGCCTACGACATTCAGCAGGAGCTTAAGGGAAAGTTCCCTGAGCTTGACCTTGTTGTTCTTATTGCATCCGTTCGTAACACTCTTAGAATCAACAAGATTTTTGAGGAGTACAAGCCTGATATTGTTTACCATGCTGCAGCCCACAAGCATGTTCCTCTCATGGAGGACAGCCCTGGAGAAGCAATCAAGAACAACGTTTTTGGTACCTTCAAGACAGCAATGGCAGCAGCTACCAATGGTGCCAAGAAATTTGTTCTTATTTCAACTGACAAGGCGGTTAATCCAACCAACGTCATGGGCGCAAGTAAGCGTATCTGCGAGATGATCGTTCAGACCTTTAATAAGCACTATGACACAGAGTTCGTTGCTGTAAGATTTGGAAATGTACTTGGCTCTAACGGCTCAGTTATTCCTTTGTTCAAAAAGCAGATTTTAGCCGGAGGCCCTGTTACAGTAACAGACCCTAACATTATCAGATACTTTATGACAATAACAGAAGCAGTTTCTCTTGTGCTTCAGGCAGGAGCTTACGCAAAGGGCGGAGAGATCTTCGTTCTTGATATGGGAGAGCCTGTGCGAATCCTTGATCTTGCCGAGAACCTTATCAAGCTTTCCGGCTACAAGGTTGGAGAGGACATCAGAATTGAGTTTACAGGACTTCGTCCCGGAGAAAAGCTCTATGAAGAGATGCTTATGGACGAGGAAGGTCTTCAGGATACATCAAACAAGATGATCCATATTGGAAAGCCAATCGAGCTAGATGAAAGCAGATTTTTCTCGCAGCTTGAAAAGCTCAACATTGCTTCAAAGGAGGAATCTCCTGAGGTTAAGAGCATAGTTCAGGAGATAGTTACAACCTATCACCCAACCGACAATGAAGAGGACCGTTCCGACGAGCACAAAGAGGCTCTTAAGAAGGTAGCAGAGAAGATAAACGAAGAGAACTAAAGAGGCATTACTATGGAAATAAAACCTTTTGAAAAGAAAGTGTGGCTTTCATCCCCAACCATGCACGGAGATGAGCTTAAGTACATGCAGGAAGCCTATGAGACAAACTGGATGTCTACAGTTGGAGCCAACATAAATGACATTGAAAAAAAGATTGCAGAAAAGATAGGCTGCAAGGATGCGGTAGCGCTTTCATCAGGAACAGCAGCTCTTCATCTTGCAATAAGACTGGCCGGCGAAAGACTTTACGGTCAGGCAAAGGCAGGCTGCGGCGTCCTTCAGGGCAAAAAGGTATTCTGCTCTGACATGACCTTTGATGCAACCGTAAATCCGGTAGCTTATGAAGGCGGAGAGGCTGTATTTATCGATACAGAGTATGATACATGGAACATGAATCCCAAGGCTCTTGAAAAGGCTTTTGAGATATATCCTGAGGTAAAGCTTCTAGTTATAGCACACCTTTACGGCACACCAGGCAAAATGGATGAGATAAGAAAAATCTGCGACAAGCACGGTGCCCTTATTGTTGAGGATGCAGCTGAGTCACTTGGTGCTACCTACGATGGCAAGCAAACAGGTCTTTTTGGAGATTATTCAATTATCTCTTTCAACGGAAATAAGATAATCACCGGATCTTCTGGCGGTATGTTCCTTACAAACAGTGTAGAGGATGCCCATAAGGTTCGTAAGTGGTCCACACAGGCAAGAGAAGATGCAGCCTGGTACCAGCATGAGGAACTCGGTTACAACTACCGTATGAGCAACGTTATTGCCGGCGTAGTAAGAGGCCAGATTCCTCACCTTGAGGAGCACATTGCTCAGAAAAAGGCTATATATGAGCGATACAAAGAAGGCTTTAAAGATCTTCCAGTAAAGATGAATCCTTTTGATGAGACAAAGAGTGAGCCAAACTACTGGCTTTCCTGCATTATCATTGACAAGGATGCAATGTGCAAGCAGGTTCGCGGAGAAAAGGATGTGCTCTACGCTTCAGAAAAAGGCAAGAGCTGTCCTACAGAGATTTTAGAAAACCTTTCAAAGTATAATGCAGAAGGCCGTCCAATCTGGAAGCCAATGCACATGCAGCCAATTTACAGAAATCATCCGTTTATCACAGAGGACGGAACCGGCAGAGCAAGAAGCAATGCCTATATTGATGAAGGAAAAATAATTGATATAGGAGCAGACATCTTTGAGCGCGGTCTTTGCCTTCCAAGTGATAACAAGATGACACCTGACGAGCAGGATATAATAATTGAGATTGTAAAAAGGTGTTTTTGAGCAGAGCACTTGAGAGGGATTATGTACGAGAAATATATTAAGAGAATTATAGATATAGTGCTGTCACTTCTGATCCTTATTCTCTTTTCCTGGCTCTATCTTATCCTTGCGATACTTGTGAGGGTAAAGCTTGGAAGCCCTGTGATATTTAAGCAGCCAAGACCAGGTAAGAATGAAAAGGTATTCAATCTGTACAAATTCAGAACCATGACAGACAAAAGAGATGAAAACGGAGAGCTCCTTCCTGATGAGGACAGACTTCCAGCCTTTGGAAAGAAACTTCGCGCAACAAGTCTTGATGAGCTTCCGGAGTTTGTTAACATCCTAAAAGGAGATATGAGCTTTGTGGGCCCAAGACCACTTCTTGTGAAGTATCTGCCTCTTTATAATGAGGAGCAGAGACATCGCCACGATGTAAGACCGGGACTTACCGGCTGGGCTCAGGTGAACGGCAGAAACCTTCTTAGCTGGGAGGATAGATTTGAAAAGGACGTTTACTACGCAAGAAACATTTCTTTTTTATTTGACCTGAAGATAGTTTTTAAGACTATAGCAGTTGTATTTAAGCACAATGATATAAATAGTGCCACAGATGCCACAATGGAGGCATTTACCGGCACCAAGAGTAAGGAGCAGTAAAATGAATATTTTGTTTTGTAGTGTTGGAAGACGCTGCGAATTATTAAAGGATTTTAGAAAAACACTTGGAGACAAGGTACATATCGTTGTAACAGACAACAGCGTATATGCTCCAGCCCTTGCCTTTGCGGACAAGAGCTACCAGGTGCCTCTTATTACAGATGAGAATTATATTCCAATGATTCTTGATATCTGCAAAAAAGAGAATATAAATGCGATAACAACCCTCATCGATCCAGAGATATCTATTCTCGCAGACCACAGAGATGAGTTCGAAGCTATAGGAGTTACAGTACTTGCTCCATACAAGGAGACAGCAGATCTTTGCTTTGATAAGTATGAGATGTTTAAGTACCTCACCGAAAAGGGCGTAGCTACAGTTCCAACCTACGGAACCCTTGAGGATTTTGACAAAGCCTACAAGGCAAAGGAAATTGATTTTCCTGTATTTGTTAAGCCAAGAACAGGCAGCGGCAGCGTAGGTGCCAGAAAGGTTGAGACCTATGAGCTGCTTCAGGAGCTTGTAAGCAGAGACCCTTCTCTTATCATCCAGAAGCTCATGACAGGAAAAGATATGGACGCCGATATTTACGTAGATACAGTAAGCGGCGAGACAATCGCTATTTTCTCCAAGAAAAAGATTTCCACCACAATAGGCGGTGCCAACAAGACTATCTCCTTTAAGGATGATGCGCTTTTTGCCTTCGTAAAGGATGCAATGAAGGTGTTTAAGTTTAATGGCCCTCTTGATATGGATCTTTTCTACGATGGAGAAAAGTACTATCTTTCAGAGATCAATCCAAGATTTGGAGGCGCTTATCTTCACGCATATGGCGCAGGAGTAGATTTCCCTTCATACATCTACCACAATGTGCACGATGGCGAGGCTAATACTCCAGATATCGGAAACTACCAGGAAAATGTTGTAATGATGATGTACGACAGCGTAGTTATCGACACTCTTGATAATCTTAAGGACCGAATGAAGGAAGTATAAGATGCGCATATTGATACTGGCCAATTATGCAAATGGTCTTTACCTGTTTAGAAAAGAGCTGCTTGAAGCCTTTATGGAAAAAGGCTGCGAAGTTGTGGCTTCAGTTCCACAGGATGAAAACTGTCATAAGCTTACAGAGCTTGGCGTTAGAGTAGTTGCAGCGCCCCTGGACAGACACGGCATGAATCCAATAAAGGACTTTGGACTATTTTGCTATTATCTTGGCCTTATTAAAAAAGAAAAGCCGGATGCAATCCTTACATATACAATAAAGCCCAATATTTACGGCGGTATTGCTTCAAAGTTAAAAAAGGTACCTTACATCTGCAATGTTACAGGTCTTGGTACAGCCATAGAAGAAAACGGTACCTTAAGTAAGATTCTGGTTGGCCTATACGGCTTTGCTACAAATAAAGCCCAAAGAGTATTCTTTCAGAATGAGAGAAACAAAGATTTCATGCAGAAAAAAGGCGTTGCAGTTAAAAATGCTGGTCTTTTACCAGGCTCAGGCGTTAACTTGGAAGCACATCCTTTCGAGGAGTACCCTTCTGAGGATGATGGAATAAGATTCCTTGCAGTGCTTCGTGTCATGAAGGATAAAGGTGTAGCTGAGTACTTCGACATGATCCGCGAGATTAAGAAAAATCATGACAATGCTCACTTTGAACTGGTGGGCGAGTATGAAGAAGACGAAAGAGCTGTTTTTGAGCCCAGGATACAAGAGCTTGAAAAGGAAGGACTTCTTAAGTACTACGGCCATATAAATAACGTGTCACAGGTCATGGCGGGTAGCCACGTAATAGTCCATCCTTCCTATCACGAAGGACTTTCAAATGTTCTTTTGGAGGCAGCAGCCTGTGGAAGACCGGTTCTGACCACGAATATTAATGGATGTAAAGAAGTCGTAGATAAGGATAAAAGCGGGCTCTTATTTGAGCCAAAGTCAGTTTCTTCACTTACAGAGGCTGTTGAGAGAATCCTTAAGCTACGCTTTGAAGATAGAAAACAAATGGGACAAAAAGGACGAGCTCTCGTTGAAGAAAAATTCGACAGAAAGCTTGTCATAGACGCGTATTTTAGGGAACTATCCCTGTAATTGGTTATCAGGTTGACATACGTAGTATAATGTTGAATGGTACAGAGTCAAGCGAATACATTTGCAAATGCATATATAGAGCTTGCTCTAATATATGTATTTGTGAATGGATTCATTTGGCGGATACCGCCAAATCCGGAAATATCGTTAGATATTTTCGGATCTTGACGACAATATACGTCGATGGACACCATACAACGATGAATGCATAATTTCGGAGGAAATATTATGAGTATATATGAAAAGCTCCTTTCAGGAGAAGAGAAGTTATCACTTGTAGGACTTGGATATGTTGGAATGCCTATAGCAGTAGCTTATGCCAAAAAGATTAAGGTAGTAGGCTATGATTTCAACGCTGCTAAGGTTGATCTTTATAAGAGAGGAATCGATCCAACAAGAGAGGTTGGAGATGACGCAATAAAGGAGACAACTGTTGAGTTTACAGCAGATCCTGAAAAGCTTCGTGAGTGTAAGTTCCACGTAGTTGCAGTTCCTACACCTGTAAATGATGATCATACACCTGATCTTTCACCTGTTGAGGGAGCAAGCCATACCCTTGGTAAGTACCTTACAAAGGGTTCAATCGTAGTATACGAGTCAACAGTATATCCTGGAGTTACAGAGGATATCTGTGTTCCAATTCTTGAGCAGGAGTCAGGACTTAAGTGCGGCGTAGACTTCAAGGTTGGTTATTCACCAGAACGTATTAACCCAGGTGACAAGGTACACAGACTTGATACCATTACAAAGATTGTTTCCGGTATGGATGAGGAGACTCTTGAAGAAGTTGCCAATGTATATTCACTGGTTGCTCTTGCGGGTGTTTACAAGGCTCAGTCTATCAAGGTTGCTGAAGCAGCCAAGGTTATTGAGAACTCACAGCGTGATATCAACATCGCTTTCATGAACGAGCTTTCAATGATCTTCCACAAGATGGATATCGACACAAAGAGCGTTTTAGAGGCAGCAGGCACAAAGTGGAACTTCCTTCCATTCAGACCAGGTCTTGTTGGCGGTCACTGCATCGGTGTAGACCCATATTACCTCACCTACAAGGCAGAGGAGCTTGGCTACCACTCCCAGATCATCCTTTCAGGAAGACGTATCAACGATGATATGTGCAAATACATCGCTGAGTCACTGGTTAAGCGCCTTCTCGCCAAGGACATTTCATTTAAGAAGGCAAAGGTAGC